>JGI994J12354_10000182_pt1 | contig 60386 bp, 57 predicted proteins | sample IntmicLarv3ML3BL_FD_12354 | JGI IMG/M metagenome (IMG submission 12354) | reverse complement strand
CACAGTAACAAAAGCAGGAGGAGGAACAGTAAGTGTAAGTGGAAATACATTTACAATGCCGAGTGATAATGTAACAGTGAGTGTGACATTTGTAGCAATTGACTATAATGTGACAATAGATTCAAGTATTACAAATGGAGTGGTAACAACAGACAAAGTAAGCGCAAACATTGGAGATAAAGTAAAGATAAATATCAAAGGTGATGCGGGATATGAATTAGATACAGTAACCGTAGTAGGAGATGTATCAGGAGATGTAATTGTAGTATCAACAGCAGACTATTCATTCGTTATGCCAGCAGAAGATGTAACAGTAAGTGCAACATTCAAAATGGCATTCTATAGAGTTAGAATAGGACCAATTGCGAATGGAGTAGTAACAGCGGATAAGTTGACTGCGAATATGGGAGAAAGTATTACATTAACAATTACCCCAGATGCAGGATATGAGATTGATACAGTGGTGGTAACAACAGATGGAAGAATGAGAGCAATCGTCCCATTAATAGGGAATACATTTGCAATGCCAACAGAAAATGTATTAATCACAGTAACATTTAAAGCGAGAGCAGTAACGCCAGCAGCACCAAATGTACCAAGTACAGGAGTGGATGGAGGAATCCTACCATGGATTGGAGTAATGGCAGTAGCAGCAGGAGCATCTACATTCTTGTTCAAGAAGAAAGAAATAGAAGAAGAAGTAGAATAGAGTCTATCAAAAGGTTAAAATTCAATTAAGGAAAACCAGTAGATAGGATAAGAAGAAGAGGTTGGAGAGATTGAAAAACTCCAACCTCTTTATTATTAGAGGAAGAAAGGTAATGAGAGAAAATGATGGCGATAGTAGTTAGTGAAGATGAGAAGGTAAGGAAGAAAATAGAGAGAATGCTGGAGAACATGGAGGTAGAGCATTGTGATAACTTTTTGGGAGGGGTAAGTAAAGTATTAGAGAAGCAGAAGGAATGTGGGATAGTGTTGGTAGATTTTGATATGAGTCCATTTAATGGAGTAGGGTTATTAGAACTGGTTAGAGAGATTAATAGAAATATTCAGACAGTGTTAATGATTAGAAGTGGAGATGAAGAGGCAGAAGTAGAAGGATTGAGTAGTAAGGTAGATTTAATTATTGAGTATGATAAATCAATTAAAGTGAATAAAGTGTATGTAGAGAGACTAATAGAAGAGAGAAAAGAGAGGATATTGACATACATAAATGGTAGTGAATTGATAGTGAATGGAAAGAGAGTTGTATTGACAAGGAAAGAGGTAGAGATAGTAAGAATATTGATTGAGAAAGAAGGAGAGGCAGTGGGAAGAGAAGAGATAGTGGAGAGGATATGGAAGGAGAAGGGAGGAATAAGGAGAGTAGACCTTCATATTAAAATGATAAGGAAAAAAATGAAGAGAGTGGGATTTCCTGATTGTATTGTGACAGTGAGTGGAGTGGGGTATCGATGGGTGTATGATGAGAGGTGAGATTAGTTAGAGGACTGGGAAGATGTGATGTTGAGGTTGGCTATAAAGAGAATAGGAATGAGAATACTTTGATATTTTTAATAGTATGTTTAGCATGGGCAGTAGTGAGTGATAAAATTTTCATGACAACACTTCCTTTGAGGTCTCATATTAGAAGATGGCTTAGAAAAGTGAAGAAATCATAGTTTTTTGTGATAATCAGTCGATATTAAAAAGTCGCAGCTTATTGGTGAGCTTGAAACTTCAATTAAAGATCTCCTAGTCAGTTTATAACTGAAATGGAGGTGAAAGAAGCGATTATTCTTTGACATTCAAAGTAAAAAATAATATAATTCCCTCATAGGAGGGAATATGAAAAATATTTTAATTGTTACGGATACAACATCTGGATTCACGATTGAAAAGGCGGAGAAGTCAGAAGTATATCTATTGCCATTATCGGTAATTGTAGAAAAAGAGGAATATAAAGATTTATATGAAATGAGTGCTCCAGCATTATATGAGCATGATAGACAAAGAAAAAATTTAACTACTTCACAACCCAATTTAGGATACTTGTTAAATACTATGGGGGAGTGGAAAGAGAAGAATTATGAGCATATTATTGTAATTACACTAGCGACTACACTTTCTGGTACTTATCAAGCAATTAAGATGACTGCAGAAGAATTGGATATTACAAATATTACAATCATTGACAGTCTTTTGGTAGGAAGTCCAATGATGGAAGCAAGTATTCAAGCAGTTGCAATGGTAAAAGAGGGAAAAAGCGTTGCAGAGATTGTAGAGAATTGCCAGCATATTTTTAGCAATACTACTACTTTTGCTTTGCCAGAAACCTTAGATAATCTAAAGCGTGGTGGTCGAATCACTGGAGCTGCTGCGGCAATGAGTAATCTTTTGAAAATTAAACCATTGCTGTATTTAGAAAATCAAAATGGTACAGTTGAAAAACATAGTGTGCATCGTACAGAAAGTAGTGTGTTTAAAACGATCATCAAGGAATATCTTGATAAAGGAATTAAGAAGGAAACACATAAATTTTATTTATTACATGCGGATGCAGAAGAAATTTTACAACGCTTTGTGTTAGTTATGAATGATGATTTTCCGGAAATTGAATATGAAATTATAAATTTGCCTGCAGTGTTAACGACTCATACTGGAGTAGGAACCTTTGGGATTCAATCTGTTTTGAAAAGGCAATAGGATTACCTATTGTTTTTTTATACAGTAAAAGAAATGGTATAATGGATAAGGAAAGAGAGATATTCTGATGAAAAAGAAAGTATTCTTCTTACTTGTATTTATATGCCTATTAACAAGCTGTACAGAAGATAAAAGTGTAAATGAGTATACAAGAGAAATGATGGAACAATTGTTGATGGAAGGAAAGGAAAGTACCTTAGAAGAGCGTGTGATAATTGTGAATGAGGAATTATTTTATGTTCATGGTATTTCAGATGAGAATTTCATTTATTATAATACTCTTTTGCAAAAATTAGATCAAATGATAAAAGAAGGAGAATATCAAATTATTAGTGTATTTGAAGTGCATAGAGGAAAGGAATCCATGAGAAAAACTTCCTATGTTTTGCATATTGTTTCCAATGAGTTTCTTGACTTCTATCATAGCTGGAAAACATCTAATTTACTTGTAAATCCCGATGATCCTGAAAATCCTTTTGTATCGATTATTACGATAAGTGATTCGGGAATTGTCACAGGTAACTATCAGTCTATTGCAATGGGTTATCAATGGAGGCTAGAGATACAGGAAGAGTTTTATCAAATATTTCCTAATTATTATATGAATATAGAGAACATAAGACTGTTTGATTATGATGTGCTTTTGGATGCCGATTTTAATGGGGATTGGAAAGAAATCCATCAAGAAATAGAGGGAGGCAACAGGATTAACATCTTCGTGCCTTTCGGTACCAGTGAAGAGTCCATTCATCAATCCATAAAAGAGAATGAATCCTTTTTTAAAGCCTATTTTGTGAATCAAATTGTAGTGATAGAATTGAATGAAACAGATACATTTGAAATGATTCAAGAACAGGAAAGAATTCATCAAAATAGTTATGCTCATAAAACAGAGGAATTTCCTGCTATTGTTATCTATGTAATGAAATAGCTAGTATTTATAATCGTATTATTTTTGGAGTTTTTGATAGGATGTATTTTTCTCAAATTCCCTTTGTACAAAGGAGCAAAGAGGAACGATTTTCTTATGATTGAGTTTTGCATTTTCGACAAGCTCTTTTAAAAGTTGCTGTGCAAGTTGTTGCCCACGATAATTGGGATTTACAAAAGTTCGATTGATTATCAAATCGTTATCATTTTCTGTAAAGTTAATTTCAGCTATTAACTCGTGCGAAGAACTTTCAAAGTAGAAGCGATTTTTTTCGGTTTTTAACTTCATTGGAATACCTCATTTCTAATGTATTTTATAGTATTTAAGCCATACTTTTCAATGGATATGCTTTCTGTATTTTTCAAACAGAATTTGATATACTTAATAAGAAAAGAGGGATATTATGGGTTTAATTGTACAATTAAGAAAAGAAAAAATGGAAGCAATGAAAAATAAGGATGTACTTCGTGGTGGCTTGATTAGTCTTTTATTGTCTGCAATGACTTTAAAAGAGAAAGAGGAAAAAAGAGAATTGACAGAAATAGAAGAATTTCAGTTAATTCAAAAGGAATTGAAGCAAACACAGGAAACATTAGAAACAACACCTGTTGAACGGTTAAATTTAATTGAAGAAGCAGAAAAGAAAATTGAGATTCTAAAATCATATTTGCCGAAACAATTAACAAAAGAAGAATTATTAGTGGAAATTCAATCTTTAATGTCTGAATTGGGGTTAGAGGCTTCTAACAAAAATCGTGGACTTATTACAAAGGAAATTCTTAATAAACTTGCAGGAAGAACCGATGGAAAAACTGTTAATATGATATTACAGGAATTATTGAAATAGGAGGAAAAAATGAAAGAACCAGTATTAGCAATCTTAGCAGCTGGCATGGGCAGCCGTTATGGTGGATTAAAACAAATTGATACCATAGGGAATAATGGAGAAAGTATTATTGATTTTTCTATTTATGATGCCATCAAGGCGGGCTTTAAAAAAGTGATTTTGATTATTCGCGAGGAACATGAATCAGCGTTTGAAGAATCTTTGGGAAGAAAGATTCGACCTTTTATTGAAGTAGAGTATTGTTTTCAAGATATTCATGATTTGCCAGAAGGTTTTAAAGTTCCAGAAGGACGTGAAAAGCCGTGGGGAACAACACATGCTTTATTGGCGTTGAGAAAGACGATAGATGCTCCATTTATGATCATTAATGCTGATGATTACTATGGATATGATTCTTTTGCGGTTATGTATGATTTTCTAAAGAATAAAGTAAGTGATCAGGATTTTTCAATGGTTGGCTTTATCTTGGAAAATACATTAACTGACCATGGAACAGTTTCTAGAGCGATCTGTAATGTGAAAGATGGCTGCTTGAGTGAAATAGTTGAACGCGCAAAGATTAAAAAGACTTCAGAGGGTGCTAGTTATACCGAAGATGATGAAACTTGGGTGGCTATTCCAAGTAAGAATCTTGTTTCTATGAACTATTGGGGATTTACGCCAAAGGTTATAGAATATTGTCAAGAGATTTTTGAGCAATTTCTAAAAGATAACTTAGCAGAAAACCCAATGAAATGTGAACATGTCGTTCCAACTGCAGTAAGTGACATGATTCATACAACTTCTGTAAAGGTGCATATGTTGGAGAGTGAATCACGTTGGTTTGGAGTCACTTATCGTGAAGATAAACCTTATGTGGTGGAAATGTTGTTGAAGTATAAAGAAGAAGGTCTATATCCTTTTGACCTTTGGAAATAGGGGTGACTGTAATGAATAAGGGTAGATATGAAAACATGATTTATAATCGTTGTGGGAAAAGTGGAATTAAGTTACCGGCAGTTTCACTAGGCTTATGGCATAATTTTGGGACATATGACTCCCTTGAAAATATGAAAGAAATGGTTGAAGTTGCTTTTAATAACGGGATTACACATTTTGATTTAGCAAATAACTATGGACCAGTTCCGGGAGAGGCAGAAGTGAATTTTGGTAGAATCTTAAAGACAACTTTACATGGATATCGCGATGAATTGATGATTAGTAGTAAAGCTGGTTATACGATGTGGGAGGGTCCTTATGGTGATTGGGGAAGCAGGAAATATTTATTAGCTAGTTTAGATCAAAGTTTGGATAGAATGGGACTGAATTATGTTGATATTTTTTACCATCATAGAATGGATCCAGAAACTCCATTAGAAGAAACAATGGGAGCATTAGCACAAGCGGTATTTAGTGGTAAGGCACTATATGCTGGGATTTCTAATTATGATGCTAAAACAACAAAAAAAGCAATGGAGATTATGAAGGAGTTACATTGTCCATTGATAATAAACCAAGTAAGGTATTCCATGTTTGACCGTCATATTGAAGAAGATGGATTAAAAGAGTTTGCGAAAGAGGCAGGAATGGGTTTGATTATCTTTAGTCCACTTGAACAAGGATTATTGACAAATCGTTATTTGAATGGCATTCCTGAAGATAGTAGGATTAGAAAAATTGGTGGTTTCTTAAAAGAGCATCAAGTGACTCCAGAAGTGATTAACAGGATTCAAAGTTTAAATGAAATTGCTCGAAGTCGTAATCAATCATTGGCACAAATGGCTTTGAGTTGGGTATTGAAAGATGATGCGATTACAAGTGTCATTATTGGTTCTTCAAAATCACAACAAATTCTTGATAACATAGAGGCAATTCGAAATATTACATTTACAAAAGAAGAGATAGATTTAATTGATCAATATTGTAAATAAAAAGTAGTAGCTTAAAATTTGAGGGTTTATTTTTGTATGCCACAAAAGTGAATCGTTATCATTGATACTAAAAAAACGCATTTCTTGTCTTACTATAGACTTGAAGTGCGTTTTTGATTATCCTTTTGCAATGAAAATAAAATCTAAGGTATCAGAATATATTTTTAAATAAATCAAATCCAGCAATAAAGACCCCAATTGTTGTTCCAAGATTTGCCATAATGACGACGATTAAAGCTTTGATGAATCGATTTTTGAACGCTTTTTTGAAAGAGCTAATGTCATTACTAACATTTTGAATATCTTCAACAGTTGGTTTTCTAATGGAAGCTTCCACAAGTCCTGCAAACCATCCACACGCAAGAAGAGGATGAAGTGCAGTAATTGGTGCACTTACAAATGCCGTTAAGATACTTAGCGGATGTCCCAAAGAAAGTGCCGTAAATAATGCTGCTAAACTACCACTCCATAAAACCCAAGTGCCTAATTGTGTAAGACCAGTTTGAAAGTTTAATATAAAAGAGTAAATTAGTAAAGCCGTAATGAGTGATGGAAGTAGCCAAGAAAATGCTTTTGAAGATAGTTTCTTTTTGGGAATAATGGATATTTCTGCAATATTTTGTTCTTGATAAATTTCTTTGGAAACGCCGGGTACATGGGCGCCACCAAGAACGGCTACAATTTTTGGACCAGGAGCGTTTTTAATCTTGTAGGCTAAATATTGATCTCTTTCTTCCAGTAATACTGTTCCTACTTTTGGGAAGGTGTTTTTGATTCCGAAGATTGCTTTTTCTAACATATCTTCATGTAGGAGATTTTGGAGATCTTCCTCGGTGATTTCTTCATCTTCAGTAGTGGCAGAGATTAGGGAATATAAGAGCTTTGCTTTATCTGAAAAGTTAAGCATTCTCCAAGTTCTCATGAAAGTAGTTTGAATATTTCTGTCAGCCATTACTAAGTGAAGTTTATGTTCGTTGGCACTTTGAATTCCTTGCAACATTTCTTGTCCGGGGCTGGTATTTAGTTGTTTCGCAATTCTTTTTTGATAGGAACTTAAAACTAAATTTGCGAGTAAAAAACCAACTTTCTTATCTTTGATTATTTTGATGATATCAGTCTTTTCCCAATTATTAGGATTGATGATTGATTGGTAACGCTCATTATCTAATTCAATGCAAACACTATTTGGCAGTTCTGTATCAATGACTTGCTTGACTAGTTCGGCACTTTGTTTAGATACATGAGCAGTTTTAATCAAGATAATTTCTTTTTCTTTATATTGTAACTGTACGATATTTTCTTCCATAATACTCACTTTCTAACAAATCTTATATAGAATTATTATAACATTTTTTGTACTCGATTACTTATTGTTCTGTATTTTCAAATTGACTTTGATATAGCTTTGCATAGAAGCCTTGAGCATTTAACAATTCTTCGTGGTTACCAACTTCTACAATATCACCTTCATTCATTACTAAAATAATATCAGCATCTCGTATGGTGGAAAGACGATGGGCAATAATGAAGCTAGTTCGACCTTCTAAAAGTTTAGCAATACCTTTTTGTATGAGAATTTCTGTTCTAGTATCTACGGAACTAGTCGCTTCATCTAAAATAAGAATTTTAGGGTTTGCTAGAAATGCTCGAGCTATTGTTAATAATTGTTTTTGTCCATGAGAGATATTGCTGCTTTCTTCATCAATTATGGTTTCATAGCTGTGATCTAAAGTACTAATGAAATGGTCTACATAGGCGGTATTTGCGGCCGCTAATACTTCTTCATCTGACGCATGAATATTTCCATAGCGAATATTATCCATGATACTGCCATTGAATAACCAAGCATCTTGCAATACTACGCCAAATAATTTGCGTAAATCACTGCGTTTGAAGTCGGTAATATTCAGATCATCAATGTAGATATTTCCTGAATTTAGTTCGTAGAAGCGCATGAGTAATTTGATGATTGTGGTTTTTCCAGCTCCTGTTGGTCCGACAATTGCAACTTTTTTACCAGCAGCGATGTAAGCACTAAAGTTGTTGATAATAATTTTGTCTTCATTATAACCAAAGTGTACATTTTCAAAGCTAACAGTGCCTTGAATATTATTGGCACTAATAGGAGAAACGGTTTCAGCTATCTCTTCTGATTCATCAAGAAATTCAAATACACGCTCTGTGGCAGCCATAGTGGATTGTAATACATTAGTAATTTGTGCAGTTTGGGTAATTTGTTGATTGAAGGAACGCATATAAGAGATAAATGATTGGATATCACCAATACTAATTACTCTTTGGAAGGCGAAGTATCCACCAGCCATACAAACACCTACATAACCCAAATTTCCCACAAAGTTAGTAATGGGTTGCATTAAGCCAGATATAAATTGTGATTTCCAAGCAGTTGTATAAAGCTTGTTGTTGTGCTGTGTGAATGTTTGGATGGAAGCTTCTTCTCCATTGAAAGCCTTAATTACAGTGTGTCCCCCATACATTTCTTCAATATGCCCATTTAAATCTCCTAAATATTCTTGTTGTTGTGTAAAGTATTTTTGAGAACGTTTCATAACATTCGTTAATAAAAATAGAGAAATAGGGATGATACATAAGGCAAGTAGTGTCATTTGCCATGAAATGGAAATCATCATGACAAGAACACCAATCATAGAAACAGACGCATTAATGAGTTGGGAAAGACTCTGAGTTAAAGAACTTGAGATCGTATCTACATCATTTGTGATCTTGGAAAGGATTTCTCCCTGTGTCTGAGTATCGAAGTATTTTAATGGTAAACGGTTGATTTTTTCTGAAATTGTTTTGCGCAGTTGATAGGTTACTTTTTGAGCGACACCAGCTGTTAGTGTTCCTTGAATAAAGGAGAAAAGGGTGCTGATGCAGTAAAGTGTAAAGAGAAGCAAAACGATTTGTAAGATTTTTTCAAAATCAATACTTCCTGTATTAGACATTTTTGCGATTAAGCCGTTTGCTAAAACAGTAATCACTTCCCCTAATATTTTAGGACCAACAATGGTAAAGATGGTACTCCCTATTGCAAAAATAATGGCAATGATTAAACGGAAACGATAAGGATGCAAGTAATTCATTAGTTTATAAAAAGAAGCTTTAAAATCTTTGGCACGCTCGGTAGATATACTGCGCCCTCCAAACATTTTAGGTCCAGAGGATTTTTCTCTATTACTCATGATCCAGTTCCTCCTTTGAAAGTTGAGAATAAGCAATTTCTTGATAGATATTACAAGTCTTCATTAATTCATGATGTTTGCCTATTCCGACAATTTCTCCTTTATCTAATACGATGATTTGATCGCTATTCATGATAGAGCTAACGCGTTGACCGACAAGGAAAACAGTACTGTTGCTTTCTTTGATAGATTTTGTAAGGGCAGTGCGTAAGAGGTTATCTGTTTTGAAATCTAGTGCTGAAAAAGAATCGTCAAAGATATAAATATCTGGATTTTTGACAATTGCTCGGGCTATGGAAAGGCGCTGTTTTTGACCGCCTGAAACATTGGTTCCTCCTTGTGAAATAAAAGTATCATAACCATCAACACTGCTATTGATGAATTCGCTTGCTTGCGCTATTTCAGCAGCAATTTGTAAAGTTTCTATGGAGGCTTCTTCATCTCCTAAGCGCAAGTTAGAAGCAATGGTTCCGTTAAATAAAGTGCTTTTTTGTGGGACAAACCCAATGCGTTGTCGAAGCTCATGTTGTGCAACTTCTCTAACATCAATCCCATTCACTAGCACAGAACCTTCTGTAACATCAAAGAATCGAGGGATTAAATTGATAATGGTGCTTTTTCCACTTCCAGTACTTCCAATGAAAGATGTAATTTCTCCCGGTTTTGTTTGAAAGGAAATATTATGTAGCACATCTGCTTCTGCGCCGGGGTAGCGGAAGGAAACATTTTTGAATTCCACAATCCCTTTTTTAGAATTAGTGAAGGATAGGGGATGAATAGGGTCAGTGATTTCTGTTTTCGTTTGAAGTACTTCACTAATGCGTGTCGCAGAAATAGAAGCTCTTGGAAGCATGATAGAAACCATAGCAATCATTAAGAAAGACATTACAATTTGCATGGTATATTGAATATAAGCCATTAAATCTCCTACTTGCATATTCCCTAAATCTATTTGTGTACTAGAGAACCAAATCAGAAGTAAGATTCCGCAATTAAGTACAAAATTCATCAGAGGCATTAAGACTACCATGATTCGGTTGATAAAGATGTTGACTTTAGTAATATCAATATTAACTTCATCAAATTTTTCTTCTTCAGGCTGCTCATTATTAAATGCACGAATGACCAGTATACCACTCAATGATTCTCTTACTACTAAATTCAGCTTGTCAGTGAGTGTTTGACTTTGCTTAAATTTTGGCATAGCAACAGTGAATGCTGTTAAAATAATGCCAAGGACTATAACGACAATTAAAGTAATAATCCAAGTGAGAGAAACATTACTGTTTAATACTTTTATGACAGCACCTACACCCATAATTGGTGCAAATACAACAATGCGAAGAAACATTACAATGACTCCTTGTATTTGTTGAACATCATTGGTCGTTCTGGTAATTAAAGATGCTGTTGAAAATTTATTAAATTCATTGCTGGAAAATCCTTGAACTTTTTTAAAGATATCTTCTCTAACATTCTTAGCAAATCCAGCTGCAATTTTTGCGGCTAGAAATCCGATGATTACGGCACAAAGAGAAGCAAGTAATGTAATCAATAACATATTGATTCCTGCTTGAATAATATAATCGCTTTGAATTTTTTGCATATTCATGCCAATACTTTCATATTCATTGCGGACAAAAGAAGCGGTGGTACCAGATAGAATAATCGGACCCATTTCTTCAATTCCGACTTTAAATCTTGTTTTCATTGTAGCGATATCTTCTTTTGGCATGCTAGCTAAGAAATCAAAAATATGGATGTTTTCTGGAGTGGGTAATTGATTTGTATCAATTAATCCGGATTCAAGTGCGGTTACCATACTCATGACAAAAGAGAGGTCTTCTTGTAGAAGATGTTTTTGATTATGATTTGTGTTTGTCAAAATCCAAAGATTTTCTTCTTCAAGTAAAGGATAAGTTTCTAACTGTTTACTACTAGCAGTATGCTTGGAAGTGAGTGTATACATTTCTTCAAAAATAGTGATATTGTCATGCTCTAGAAATAGAGATAGTTTTTGATATTCGCTATCGCGTAATACTTTAATTTGGCTTTCATCTATTCCTGAATTTTGGATGCCATTATTGACAATTTTACTCATGTAATCAGGTAATGCGAGCTCGCATTGTGCCTGAACGAATAACAATGAAACGACCAAAATTAAAGATAATAGGAAAGGTTTTAAATATTTAAGTAGTTTTATCATGGTTGTCCTTTCTGCAATAATTCTGTTTTTATATTACTTCGGTAATATAAAAATGTCAATATATACATATTATTCTATTGCAATAGTTATGGGAATATGATAAATTGTCTTTGGAGATTGCATATGAAAGAAAAGGAAATTACAACAAAACAGAAGATTATAAAATTGGCGATTCGTTTGTTCAAAGATAAGGGATATGATAAGATTACGATCCAAGATATTTGTGAAGCAAGCGGAATTTCAAAGCATACTTTTTATTATTATTTTGATTCAAAGGATAAAATTGTATTAGAATTTGTGAAAATTCCTTATGAAATTGATTCTGAAATCATGCAGGAAATTTTAACGAACGATAGTCCTCTCGAGAAGTATTTTGCTATATTGAATCCAAGAATAGAATATCTTGAGGAATTGGGAGCAGAAATTTTAAGACAATTGATTTTCTTCGGATATCAAAAGAAGAAAAATCAATTTTCTCATGAGCATAAATTTCCTCAGAATGGAGAGAAGCATCCCATGATGGAAGTGGAATATAAACTAATTCAACAAGCACAGGAAAAAGGGGAAATAAGAAATCGTAGTGATGCAATAGAACTTGCAAAAATGGCGATGATGGTAACTGTTTCTGCGGGATTGCGTTGGACGATGGACGTTAGTGAAAGAACATTAAAAGATTTTGTTTACAGGAACTTATTCGTACTATTTGATTTGGAAGAAAATATTAAAATTAAGCTAATTCAATTATTTGATTAGCTTTTCATTTATCTAAGTAGTATCTGTATTAATAAAGTATAATTATGCTATAATAATTCGGTAGAGGAGGAATTGAAATGTTGAATTATACAACTCTTCAAAATTTTTTACAATTAGCAAGAATGCTTTTAGATGTAACAATTATGAGTTTGATATTGTATTTTTGTTTGAAAATTGTTCGGAATAATTCGAGAACAATTCAAATATTTAAAGGAATTCTATTTGTCATATTTATTAATGCATTTGCGAAGGCATTGGGATTGCAAACAATCTCATGGGTAGCAGAGATGTTTTTGAATTGGGGATTTTTAGCAATTATTATCATCTTTCAACCAGAAATTCGTAATATGTTAGAAAAATTAGGGAAATCTAGTGTTTTTTCAAGAATATCTACTTTATCAGGCAATGAGCGTGAATATTTAGTGGATGAACTTGTAAAAGCAACCATGATATTATCTGAACAGGAAACAGGGGCATTGATTACACTTGAACAAGGGCAATCGCTTTCTGATTATATTCGTACAGGAACACCAATGAATTCTATGGTAACCGCTGAATTGCTGACTTCCATTTTTGTAACAAGTACACCACTTCATGATGGGGCAGTTATTATTCAAGGAGATCGAATTGCGTGTGCTTCTGCATATTTTCCACCAACAAATATGGATTTGCCTTCTCGTTATGGGGCACGACATCGCGCCGCATTGGGAATCAGTGAAATTACAGATGGGATTACCATTGTGGTTTCAGAAGAAACAGGACTTGTTTCTATTGCGCATGATGGGAAATTGGAACCTATGACCGCAACAAAATTAAAGGATTTCTTGATGAAGGTAATTTGTAATGCTGAAATTGAAGTGAAATCTAAGAAAACGATGCAAAGTGAATCAGAAAAAAGATTGACTTCTATTAAGAAGGAAATCATTGATGAGAAAAAGAAAAATGATGAACAAGAATCGATTGTTGATAAAAGTGAAAATGAAGTAAAAAAGGGTTTATTTGGAGGCGTGTTTAAGAAAAGAAGTAAGGAAACAGATAGTAAAAAACCGAAAAAAGCTCGTGCAGATAAAAATTCTAAAACGGAAGTTCATTCTGCGCCAACTTCTCAACGGCAGAGTACTCAGACTGTTGACCCAAATCATCCAAATTATCGGAAGGGAAATGGTGAATCATAATGGCTGAAAGACAACATAGAAATAATCAAAAGGATCCTAATGAAAAATTAGAACTTGCAAAGAAAATTGCTTCACAACGACAAAAAGTGACGCAAACGTATGAAGCAATGGAGAATTCTGTTATTCGTATACTTCGTTGGGTGAGTAGTTGGGTGGATCGTTTATTATTTAATCAGAAATATGCAAAAGTGATCGCTGTGTTTTTAGCAGTGACCTTATATATGACAATTACATATGCAGGGGGATCGCTTTTTGATAACTCCATTCGTACTACACTTGTGCTGGAAGATGTGCCAGTGAGTGTTACTGTAAATGATGTTGTATATGAGTATTCAGGAATTCCAACAAAAGTGACAGTTTATGTATATGGAGATGAAGCAGATCTTCAAATGATTAAAACGCAATCAAACTATAAAGTAATTGCTGATTTGACTTCGATGACAGAAGGACGTTTTGAAGTGAAATTGCAGGACTCTGGTTTTGGAAGTCGAGTTAGTGTGAGTATCGAGCCTTCAAGAGTTGTGGTGGATATACGAAAGAAAGCCACCGCGAGTTATAATTTAGGATATGATTTTGTGAATACCAATAGAATGGATCAGATGTATGCTTTGGGGGATCCTACTTTTGATACAACAGAGGTTACTGTAAGGGCATCTCAATCAGTTTTGAATTCCATTGCGTTTGTTAAGGCATTAATTGATGTAGAGAATGTTACAGGGGAATTTACAAAAGAAGTTCCTATTGTAGCTTATGATGTAAATGGGAATCGTTTGGATGTTACGATTGTACCTTCTATTGTAAAAGTTACAGTGCCAGTCACTTCACCAAACAAAACAGTACCTATTGTAATTATACCGAATGGGGAAATTCCAAATGGTATGGCAATCGATAGTTATAATTTGGATCATTCTTCTGCTACGATTTATGCGAGTGATGCGGTCTTGGCAAGGATAACAGAATTGCGCGTTAATATTGATGCAACAAGATTAACAGAGGATGCTAAATTCTATGAAACATTAGTGTTGCCAAATGGGGCGCGTAAATTATCAGTTTCTAGAGTTAATATGGATATTAAATTGAAACCAGCAACCACTAAAACAATTGCAGTGCCTATCCTGTTTAAAGGGAATGATAATGGATATCGTTTTGAATTAGTAGGATCGGAAAGTGCAACTGTAAGTTTAACCCTTACAGGTACAGAAATAAATATTAAAGATATTAATGCTGAAAATTTTGGAGAAGTTTATTTTGATATGTATGGTATTGAACCGGGAGAGCATGAATTGACACTGGTTGTGGTGGGGAACAATCCACTTGTAAAGTATACCTTGGATAAAGTAACGATTCGAATTGTGGTAATTGATAATGATGGCAACTAAATATTTTGGAACAGATGGAGTGCGTGGCGAAGCAAATATTGGGGTAACAGTTGCAATCGCTTATCGTATTGGTCGGTATTTGGGAACACATTTTAAAGGGTCTACAATTCTGATTGGAAGAGATACCAGAAAATCAGGAATGATGTTTGAATCAGCATTAATTAGTGGCATCACAGAAAGTGGTGGCAATGTTGATTTGTTGGGGGTGTGTCCAACTCCTTGTGTGGCGTATCTTACAAAAACAGGTGAGTATCAAATTGGAGTTATGATTTCAGCAAGCCATAATCCCTTTTATGATAATGGGATTAAACTGTTTAATAACAAGGGAGAAAAAGTTAGTTCTGATTTGGAATATGAAATTGAGCGTTATATTGACCAAGAATTTGAATTAGAAACTGCGAAGAGAGAAGAAATCGGAATTTTTAATGATGTCTCTGGTGATGTTTATAAATACATTTCTTTTCTGAAAACCTGTGTTAATTTGGATTTGTCAGGATATCGAATTGTATTGGATCTTGCCAATGGTAGTGCTACTACAACCTCAGAAATCATATTTCGAGAATTGGGGGCAGAAGTTATAGTAATTGCGAATAATCCGAATGGTTTAAATATCAATCTTGAATGTGGCTCTACGCATCCAGAAGTTTTATGTCAGGAAGTAATCAATCAGAAGGCACATATTGGTTTTGCGTTTGATGGAGATGCGGATCGTGTGATGGCTAGTGATGAAAATGGTGAATTGATTGATGGGGACAAAATTCTTTACCTTTGTGGGCAACATATGAGCAATTTAGGTGTGCTAAAGGAAAATACAATAGTTACGACAGTGATGGCTAATATTGGCTTATATAAAGCATTAGATAAAATTTCTGTGATGACAAAGAAAACTCAAGTAGGCGATAAATATGTTTACGAGTGTATGAAGGAAGGCTATAATCTGGGAGGAGAACAATCAGGACATATTATCTTTCGGGATTATGCAACAACAGGAGATGGTTTGTTGACAGCACTTAAAATCATGGAAGTAATAGTGCATGGAAAGAAACAAGTTTCAGAGTTGTTACAAGAGCTTTTAATTTATCCACAATTATTAATTAATCAGAAAGTAAACAATAAAGAAGCGGCATTGAGTGATCGAGATATTTGTGAATTAATAGAAAAAATAAAGATAGAACTTGGAGATTCAGGACAAATTTTAGTAAGACCAAGTGGGACAGAACCATTAATACGTGTTATGGTGGAAGCGGAAACAAATGAACTTTGCAAAAAATATGTTCATCAAGTGATTGAATTGATTCAGGGAAAGGGACTATAAAATAGTCTTTTTTTTTGATATGATAGTATATATATGGTGGTGATAATATGAAAAGAGTAATCAGTGTTGTTGAAGATGAAAAAGATTTAAATGAACTAGTGAAACGCTATCTTGAAAAAGAAGGGTATGAAGTTCGTTCTTATCTCACATTTGAAGAAGCAATGGTTCATATTGAAGATGATGATATTAGTTTATGGGTATTAGATATCATGTTGGATGACAAAAGTGGATTTGATTTGATTGATGAAATTAAATCAAGGACAGGAGAAATACCAGTAATTTTTATGTCGGCTCGAGATAAGGAATTTGATCGTATTATTGGACTTGAAAAGGGAAGTGATGATTATATCACAAAACCATTTTCTCCAAAGGAGCTTGTCTTACGAGTAAATAATATTATACGTCGTGTTTATAAAAATGATAGCTCACGAATTGATGTTGATGGATATGAAATTGATGAAGTTCAACGTCTGGTTTATAGTGAAGATTTGACAGTTGATTTGACTACAAAGGAATTTGATCTATTAATGATGTTTGTTAAGAATAAAGGAACAGCCTTTTCACGAGAGCAAATTCTTTCTCATGTTTGGGAAGAAAATTATTTTGGTTCTGATCGTGTAGTTGACGATACGCTTCGTCGCTTACGAAAGAAAATGCCACACTTATCTATTCACACGATGTATGGATTTGGGTATCGATTAGGATGATAAAGAATTTAAAGAGTTGGATTAAAGAATTAACAATGATGCAACAATTATTGGGCGTTATTTTTCTATTTATAACGCTTTTTCTTGCTTCTTTCTTTTTATATATTAACGGAAATGTTAATAGCTTTGTGACGCAACAGATGACACAGGTATTGACAAGGGCACAGAATAACACCATCAATAATTATTATAATAGCGGAAGACAAAATGACCCAGAGTATATTTATAATGACTTGAATACAGTGAATGCGATTTATACAGTAGATAATCGACAGTATTTCAGTATTGATTATATTGAGAGAGTGAGAAGACTAGAGATTGAAGAGGAAATTCGTTTTCATGTGGCAGCACAGCAAACCGAAAGCACAGTATATCAATCGGCTAATCGTCATAAGGTTTTATATCGAATCACTAAGAGTGCAGGAGATGGAACGGTCTTTGTAACGGTTCTCAGCAATGACTACCAAGGGCAATTTAAACAGCAATTGCTTTCTAGTGTTATTAATGCATTAGTATTAGTTGTGTCTATTTTATTTGTGATATTGCTGATGTGGGTGAGTTATATTATTGCACCACTAAACCAAATTAGAAATTTCATTAACAAAATTAAAAATGATGAAGCAGTAAGCTTGTCTATTGATCGGAAAGATGAAATCGGGCAAGTTGCAAATGCACTTGTAGAAATGAATGCGGAAATTAAGCGACAAGAGTTAATTAAAGAAGAGTTGATTCAAAATATTTCTCATGATTTAAAAACCCCAATTGCCACCATAAAATCGTATAGTGAAAGCATAAAGGATGGGATCTATCCTTATGAAACCTTGGAAAATAGTGTAGATGTTATTATTGAGCACGCAGACCGTTTGGAAAAGAAAGTTCAAAGCTTGTTGTTGTTGAATCGAGTAGGATATTTAGTAGCAGATCGTGATGTTGGAACAGTCGATATGTATCAAGTAGTTGAAAAAGTATTATTGTCAATTAAAGCGATTAATCCTGAAATTTTAATTGTCACAAATCTTGAACATGCGGAATTTTATGGGAATGAAGAACCTTGGCGAGTTGTAATTGAAAATTTATTAGATAACGCTTTCCGATACGCAAAATCTGTGATTACAATTAGTTTAAGAGAAGGATATATTAGCATTGAAAATGATGGACCACAAATTTCTAGAGAGCGAGTAGAGAAATTATTTAAGCCATATGAAAAAGGCAGTGATGGGCAGTTCGGTCTAGGTTTGTCAATTGTTTATCGAGTTGTTACCGCCTATGGATTTGAAGTTTATGCAGAAAATTTAGAATCAGGAGTTATTTTCCGCATTGAAAAATTATTGGAAGATAAGAAAAAGCTGAAGCAGAATAAGAAATCAAATAAAAAGAGCAAGGATGAAGATTAAGTAATATTATAGAGGCTTCATTAAATCTATCAATAACATGGCTTCATTTTTATCATAAGTTGCCTGAAATTTTAGCCCATTCACATCTGTATTTAACAATAATGATAGGTCAGAAAGAATAGATTTATTGGAAATGCGGGCATATCCATTTCCAATAGAAACTTTATGTAATTGATCATATGGAATAGCTTCAAATTCTATTTCTTTTTGAAGAATTGGTTTTAGTGCAATAAGCATTTTCTCTTTATCAATGCCAATCATGCAGTAAGGTGCATTTAAAAAATACTTTGCTGCGTGGGTGTTCAATGTAAAATTGTTTGAATAAAGTGTTACTTTTAAGGAAAATGAAGATCGATTCATCCATTCAATCATTTCAAACACCGCCCTTCTATATCATTATTATCCCATAATAAGTTTATTTTCCAATATTTTCTAAAAATAAAGTGATTTCAATCGGTAATAATGATTTATTTTTTGATTTATAGAGACTAGTGTAATGTTTATTTTCTTTGCCTTATAGCTAAGAATTGATTATAATATATATGTTTATTGAGGAGAAAATATGTTTATTGAATTAGATGGATGTAAATTACATTATGAAAGAGAAGGAAGAAGAAAGAAGACAATGATCTTGTTGCATGGGTGGGGTCAAAATACCTTTATGATGGATCCCATTGCAAAGCATTTCAAAGATCACTTTTCTGTTTATAATATTGACTTACCGGGGTTTGGTGAAAGCAGTGAACCACCTATGCCATGGGGTGTGGAAGAGTATATGTTGTTGATTCGACATTTCATTGAGGAAAAGAAGATCGAAAATCCTATTTTTGTAGCACATTCTTTTGGTGCGCGTATCTCTCTTCTTTATGCGAGTAAATTTCCTGTTTATAAGATGATTATTACAGGAGGAGCAGGGATTAGACCTAAGCGTGGAATTGATTATTATGCGAGGGTTTACACTTATAAAACATTGAAAAATATTACAAAACTTCCACTTTTAAGACAATTTTCTGGAGAGGTACAAAAACATTTTGGAAGTAGTGATTATAAAGAAACCTCAGGTGTCATGAGAGAGAGTTTCGTTAAGATAGTAAATTTAGATTTGACTGAAGTTCTTTCTCGTATAAAGGCAGAAATATTGCTTGTTTGGGGTGAGAACGACGAAGCAACCCCATTGTGGATGGGGAAAAAAATGGAATCATTGATCCCAAATGCTGGGCTTGCGATTTTTGAAGGGGAAGGGCATTATGCTTATTGGAACCAAATGAATCGTTTTTTGAGTGTAATGGATGTCTTTCTTGAAGGGGATAAAGTCTCATGAATGTAAGTACAATAATTGCGGTTATATTACTATGGATTGGTTTGTTGACTAGTATTTTTGCAGCAAAACATGCCCTTCATATGTTTCAACAGAATCGTTATGAGCTGAACCGATATCTTTCATGGATGTGGCAGTTTCAAAATGGGAATGCCAAGAATATAATCATATTTTGTTTTTCTGTTTTGTTCTGGTTTTTCTTGTTTTTGGTAACTAATGACGGTAGTGTTCTACAAGCAACACTTATTATCTTAATTTGTGTTGTTATATTTTTCTGGAATTTTTTGAAAGAGAAAAATATAGTTTACATTAAGCCATTAATCTACACAGCAAGGGTGAAACGGCAAACAGCAGTTCTGTTTGTGGTTTCAATTGTGATATTAGTATCGGTATATTTTGTGGTGCCTGCAAATTATTGGTGGGTTTATTTTGTTTGTATTAAAGTATTACCATGGCTTATCATTATTCCTGTGCATTGGATTACTTTACCAATAGAAGGATTAATTAAAAAGTTCTATTTACAAAAGGCGAAAACGATTTTGAAATCATATCCTCATCTAATTAAAGTTGGGATTACTGGTAGTTATGGAAAAACATCTAGTAAAAATGTTTTACATAATGTTTTATCAGAAAAATACTATACATTAATGACTCCTGCATCATTTAATACACCTATGGGAATTACGATTACTATTCGCACATTGCTTAAATCAATTCACCAAGTATTTGTAGTGGAAATGGGTGCAGATAAAGTTGGAGAGATTAATTACTTAACAAAATTTGTAAAACCACAGTATGGTGTGGTTACTTCTATTGGCCCACAACATTTGAATACTTTTAAAACATTGGATAATATTATTAAAGAGAAGATGAAGATGGTAGAAAACCTTGCAGAAGATGGTGTTGGTTTTTTAAATAAGGATAATGAAAATATTCGAAACTATACCATTAAAAATACTTGTAAAATTGTATGGTTTGGAATTCAAGAAGAAGATGTAGATTATCGTGCAGTGGATATCAAATATGGACCATATGGAAGTAAATTCAAAGTCGTTACAAGAAATCAAGAAGTGCATACATTTGAAAGTAGACTTCTTGGTGAACATAATGTAATGAATATTCTTTCTGCAATTGCTGTGGGATGTGAATTGGGGATTTCTTGGCAACAATTACAACGTGCTGTGCATAATGTGAGATTCATTGAGCATCGTTTGGAATTGAAAAAAATCAATGGATTCACTTTTATTGACAATGGATTTAATTCCAATCCATCAGGCTCTAAAATGTCATTAGATGTATTATCAAAGATGCCAGGGAAAAGAATTGTAATTACCCCAGGGATGATTGATTTAGGAGAACAACAACAACAAGCGAATCAAGAGTTTGGAAAGTATATGCTGGGGAAGGCAGACTTGGTATTACTGGTTGGATTAGTTCAAAGTGAAGATATTCGTAGAGGATTAGAAGAAGTTGGATTCAATATGGAACAGGTCATTACATTTAAAACAGTGGTGGAAGCATTCAATTATATTTATCAAAATGCAAGCTATGAAGACACAATATTAATTGAAAATGATTTGCCAGATGCTTTTAATAGGTAATATTATGAAATGGGAAGAATTTGCAGCAAAGGTTATGAGTATTTCTAGAATTGGTAAGAAGTATAGCAAAGACCCTTATGCAATTGATAATTATGAACAACTTGAAGAAATAAGTATTGAAATGTTGAATGAGGTTTCAATAAAACCTATTGAAAAAAACCTTTATGAGCGTGATATTTATCCTACGCCAAATGTTTCGGTGCGTATAGTTCTTATCAATGATAAAAGTGAAATTTTGATGGTTAAGGAAAGTACGGATAATTGTTGGGCAGTCCCCGGCGGATGGTGTGATGTTTTCTACTCCATAAAAGAGAATGTAATAAAAGAGGCGAAAGAGGAAACGGGTTTGGATATTGAAGTAGATTCTTTGTTAGGGATATTTCAAAGAGAAAAATATAAAGATTATCCTTCTGTTGTTTCAGAATATGTACATTATTTTAGTGGATACATTGTGGGTGGGGAATTAAATCCTAATTTTGAAATAAGTGATGTCGCATATTTTCCGATAAATCAATTGCCAGAATTATCAAGAAAGAATACAATAGAAGAGTTAAGACGAGCATTGCAAGTGTTTTTTAAAGAGACAGAAATGCAGTTTGACTAGAGGTGGACTTATGAAATTAAATATTGGTGTTATGTATGGTGGAGAATCTGTGGAACATGAAGTGAGTGTTATTTCCGCAATACAAGCAATGAATGCGATTGATAAAACAAAATATAATGTAATTCCTATTTATATTTCAAAAAATAGGGAATTTTATAGTGGAGAAGAATTACTGAATATGGACATCTACAAAGATTTAGATGTTTTGACAAAGACTGTTTTACAAATTGTATTGTTCAAAGAGAATCAAAGAGTTTGGATGAAGCCCTTAAAAAAGAAAATGCTTCGTTCCCATAAGCAAGTAGGGATTGATGTAATTATCCCTGTAATTCATGGAACCAATGGAGAGGATGGAACAATTCAAGGTTTATTAGAAATATTAGATGTTTCATATGCTGGTTGTGATGTCATTGCTGCAGCTGCAGGACAAGATAAGGCAATTCAAAAGATGATTTTTGAGCATGAAGGATTGCCAATTGTTCCTTGGAGTTGGTTTTATTATAGTGACTTTAATAACCAACGCGAAGTATATATGAAGCGGATTATGAAAATAGGATATCCTGTTATCGTGAAGCCAGCTTGTTTGGGGTCTTCTATTGGAATTACGATTGCAAAGAACGAAATGGAAGCGTTATTAGCGATTGAAACCGCTAGTCAATATGATGAAAAGATTGTTGTAGAAAAAGCAATAGAAGATTTAAGAGAAATCAACTGTTCTGTATTGGGAGATCGCTATGCTTGTAAAACTAGTGTATTAGAAGAGGTAACCAAGAAAGATGTAATTCTTTCTTATCAGGATAAGTACACAGGAAATGCAAAAGGTTCAAAAGGAATGGCGTCTACTCAACGTGTAATTCCTGCAATGTTAGATCAAGAAACAACGCAATTGGTACAAAAATATGCGATAACAGTATTTAAATCAATTGGCGCTGCAGGGGTTTGTCGTGTGGACTTTATGATCGATGAGAAGACAGATAAATTATATGTGAATGAGATTAACACTATACCCGGTTCGTTAGCATTTTATTTATGGAGCCATACAGGTGTAGACTTCATTAGTTTAATGGACACATTGATTGAGTTGGCATTGGAACGAACAAGGAGGAAGGATAAAATGGTATATTCTTATGCTTCTAATATTCTAGCAAATTTCAGTAATAATGGCTCGAAAGGGATGAAGCAATAAGTATGATTTTCCGTAAAGCGACATTTGAAGATGTCGACTCTATTATGGGGATTATTATTCAAGCCCAAGAGGCATTAAAACTGGCAAAGATAGATCAATGGCAGAATCAATATCCCAATGTGATAACGATTGAAGAAGATATTATTTCTGAATATGGATATGTTGTTGAGGAAAACCATTGTATAGTGGCGACAGTAGCGTATAGTTTCGATGGTGATGAAAATTATGAGAAGCCTGTTGAGGGAGTTTGGAAAACGGAGAAGCCTTATGCAGTGATTCATCGAATTGCGGTACATCAAACTTATCAAGGAAAAGGGATTAGTTTGTTTTTGATGCAAGAGCTTACCAGTTTAGCAAGGGAAAGAAACATGAAAGCAATACGTGTGGACACCCATTGTGACAATATAAAAATGCAAACATATCTAAGAAAAACAGGGTTTGATTACATGGGTATTATTCGTTTAAAAGATGGTATGCTTAGAGATGCTTTTGAAAAAAGAATTGTTTAGAATGAAGATGATAACTAAAAAAAGGAAAATTCAATTTGAATGTGTATTGATGAAATAGAGAAATATTTTAGTTGTTACATTTTTCCTTTGGTAGATGAATAACATAATTATCACAATATCTTTCATGAGACTTTCATGCTTCATGACAACATAAAACTATGCTATATAGGTAGAAATGTGATAAAATATAGGGAAAGGAGGTGCAAATTGTGAAGAAATTTAGATCGTTGGTTGTAGTTGCAGCAGTGGCTGCTGGAGTTGCTACAGTAATCAATAAGAAAAATAGTGAAAAAGAATCAACCAATAATAGCTCTCGAAAAGAAGAAGAAAAAGAAGAAGAAGATTCGAAACTCAAAATTGATGCAAGGGACTCTCAGTTTGCACTTGATAAAACTGAAGGAAAACAAGATGATATGAGTCATTTAGATATTGAAGTATTGAAACGCTTAAAAGCAATAGAAAAAGAAATTCATGTGAGTAAAAATGGTGATTTAAGTGTTGAAGAAGAAACATATGCATTTGAAAATCCAGACTTTGTAAGTGAGAATAGTGAAGAAACATACGTACTACCGATTGAGTTGCCTAAAGTGCAAGTATCGGTACCTTTTGTTGTGGAAGAAGACCATAGTGTATTTGGAGAAGCATTTGACGATAAGAGATATGATGATTTGAATCTATTTAATGATGAATTAGAAGAGGACGTAAAGGCGTTTATTGAGGAAGAACCACTTGAAGCAATTAGCGAACAGCCAATGGTAAACAATGAAATAGAAGAAGAACGCACAGAAATTAAAGATGTTCTTGAAGAAGATAGTCCTATCATTTTAGAAACAATGGATGAGGAATCTGCGATATTTGAAGAAAGATTTAATGATGATGATGCTTTAAGTTCATTTGAAGAAGAAGAGATAGTGAATGAAGTGAAAGAATCGAGTACGAATAATGAAATAGAAGAAGTAAGTCTGTTTGAAGACATGTCTGTGAATAGCTTGTCTGAAACAGAATCTTTTGTTGTAGAAAATGAAACTCCTGCATTGGTAGAATCAATGATGGCTGAGGAGTTTGTAATATTTGAAGAAGAACTTGCTGAGAATCAATATGATATTCCGAATCCGTTTGACGAAACGGAAGTAGAAACATCAAATGCCTTTTTTAAAGAGGAAACTCCCAAAAATGTTGAGGAAGATTTAGTTTTGAGCGATGAAGTACAAAATGAAGAATCTAATGCATTAGAGGGGTTTGAACTTTTGAGTGAAAATATTGAAGAAGAACATAATGAAGATCAAAATAATATTTCTAATCCAGCAATTGAAGAGGAAGAAGAGCTTATAAATGATTTCATTAAAGTGAAATTAAATGAGATTAATCATTCAATGAGTAATGATTTTAGAGATGTAAATGAAGAAAGTTTAGAAATGGAAGCAAAACTTCTTGAAGAACCTGTGGAAAGTATTCTTCAAAAAGAGAAAGCTTTGATTTTAGGCAATGAAGAAACAATAGAAATACTTAGCGAAAATTTAGTTGAGAATAATAAAATGAAAGAAATCATTGGAAATGAAGATTGGGCATTTTTAAGTAAATATATTGATGAAAAAGAAATTAATCCAGTTGTGGAGCAAGAAGTACTCACAACAAAGCCTTCTACATCTGCAGAGGCAATGATTGAAGAGTATCTAGAACATAGCGATGACCAATATGATATTGCAAATTCATTTGAGGAAGCAGAAGTAGAAGTGAATGATTCTGTTGAAGAAGAGAGTTTAGCAGTAAGTAGCGAAGAGCTAATTGAGAATAATGAAATAAAAGAAGAAGAGTTTGCAGGGATTGAAAGTATTCTTGAAGAGCAAAGTCCTCTTGTTTCAGAATCAATCATTGAGGAGTATGCAATCATTGAAGAAACACTTAGTGGTGATGGCCAATATAATATTGTAAACTCGTTTGATGAAACAGAAGAAGATATAAATGATTCTATTGAAGACCATCTTCTCAAGCCGGTTTATGAAGAGTTATTTGTAAATGGAGTGGATGAAGATAGATTTGATATGTTAGAAGATTTTGATTATGGAGAACTTAGTAAAACTAGTTTTGAAGCAGAACGCTTATTTGAAGAAAAGACTGACAGTGAAAGATTAATCTCAGATAGTAAAAATGATTTTTGGGAAATTGATGACATCTATACAAAATGGGAGTCTAATGATGAGTTTAATGTTTTGGAAACAGAATCTTTTAATGAGTTTGAAAGAAAAGATAATATGGTTGAAAACTATGGTTATTCAAGTGGTAATGATTCATCTACAAGAGATTCTTATGTTTTAGATTTTGAAAAAAATATAAAAGAAATAGAAAATGATAATTTCAATGTGTTAGATGAGTTTGTTATGGAAACAAATAGAAGTGATAATCTGTTGGAAGAAAAAGAAGAATATGTTCTACTAGATTTGGGTGACGATAATGATTTTGAACTTTTTGAAGATTTTGAATTTGATCCTGAAATAGAAAAAGTGTCTGAAGCAGTGGCGAAACTTGCGGATTTCGAACTTCATAAAAAAAAAAATGAGGTAAATTTTGAATCAAATTCTTATCTTGATGTAGATTTTGAAGCTGAGTTTTTATCTTCTATGAAGGAAGAAGGTTTTAATGAGAAATTTTCTGATAATAGAATTTTGTTGGAGAAATTAAATTCTTTTAGTTCTCGTGTAGAGAGTTTTCAACAAACTATTCCAGTAAAGAAGAGTAATAAAGAGAAAAAAATTGAAGATATTCCTCTTTCTTTTGAGGATGTAAGGGATGAAGAAACAATAGAATATCATCCATTAGATGGAGAAGAAAGTGTAGAAGATTTTTTAGAATTTGATTTATTTTCTGAAGATAGAGTTAGTAATAGACAAATGGCTAATAATGAATTGCAATATTTGAACAAAAGAAGATTGGAAACAGAATCTAATTTTAAAAGTTTTATTCCTCCTAAAAGAGTGAAAAGACATCGTGAAAGTCGTGAGTATAATTATGAGGCATTTTCAGCTTATGGAGGATTAACACCGAATTATTATGGTAATCGTCCACATGATTCCTTTTATCAGACATATCCTATGAATTATAATTATATGAATCAAATGCAGTTTATGAATCCTATGGGAATGTATCAGAATTGGAATCCGTATATGCAAATGTATCCTACGGAAAGCTTCTCAAATTGGGATCCGTATATGCAAATGAGCTCGGATATGGGAGTTACTCAAGATGATATGTTCACTAGTGAGGAGCTTGATGACTTACCAGAAAGTATATTAAGTGATAGTACATTAATTGAAGAAGAGTTGGAAGAGGTTCGTGTAAAAAAGAAAGTATTAGGAACTGAGATTCGAAAAGCGAAGAAATCAGTGGATGATGGTAATGTCCAAAAGCAAATGGAAGAAATGATCAACCAAAGAGTGACACTAGCTTTACAAGAAATTGAAATGCGAAATCAAGCGAGGGCACAGGAAATTCAACCAGTAGTACAGCAGGAAGAAAAGGCTGTTGAGCTTACTGTTCCACCTATTGTAATTGCGCCACCTGTTGCAATCGCTCCGCCACAACCTATTTCAGTCTTTACTAATTTTGAAGAAAATACTTCTTCACAACCAATCATGCAAGAGCAAGAAATGTTTATGCGTGATCAAAGGTATCCATTTATTGAAGAAACAGTTTTTCAAGATCTTTATCAAGAGGTGTTAGAGAGTTTGCAAGAGTACCATGATCATGAAACTTTAAATATTCAACATCAGATTTTCTATTTTGATCCTGAGCTTCAAGTAAAATTAATTAAAGAGTCAAAAGCAAGTGGGTATTATTGCTATATTAGAGAAGACGGGATTTTACTAGAAAAAGTAGTGGTTAATAATACACAAGCAATGCTAGAGGCAGTGTTTGATATAGCGAATAGAGTATTTAGTGAGTATAGTTTATATAAAGGAGTTAGCATTTTCCCAAATAATAAACTTAATTAAAAGTATTCGAGGGAGTACTTTTTAATTGTTTTTTAATGTCTTGAATAGTATAATGAATGAGTTCTGAGGTGCTTATGAAATATTTAAAGATAGATGATTTACTATTTTCTTATGATGGAAAGAAGAATATCGTGCAAGATGTTTCTTTTTCTGTTGAAAAGGGTAGTTATACTACTATTATTGGACAAAATGGAAGTGGAAAAAGTACGATTGCGAAGTTATTAATTGGCTTATTAGAGAAGATGAGTGGCTCAATAGTTGTCGATGATATTGATGTAAATGAAGAAACTTTGACGCAAATTCGCAGCAAAGTTGGCATTGTATTTCAAAATCCAGACAATCAGTTCATTGGTTCGACAGTGAGAGATGATATTGCGTTTGGATTGGAAAATCAATGTGTTGAACCCTCAAAGATGGATGAAATCATTGAGAGATTTTCGGAAGAAGTAAACATGAGTAAATTTCTTGATAAAGAACCTACAAGGTTATCTGGGGGACAAAAACAAAGAGTAGCAATTGCGGGTGTTTTAGCTATGGCTCCTGAGTTGTTAGTATTTGATGAAGCGACAAGTATGCTAGATCCATTGGGTAAAAAGGAAATTAATGAATTAATTCAGAAAATTCATAAAGAAAAACAATTGACTATTATTTCAATTACTCATGACATTGAAGAAGTTGTACATAGTGATCAAGTTATTGTAATTAATGATGGAAAAGTAGTTTTAGAGGGAAAACCAGAAGACATCTTTAAAAAAGAAGCGTTGCTTTTGGAATTAAATTTAGATGTTCCTTTTGCGTATAAGCTATCAAAATCCTTACAGAAAAAAGGCGTGAAAGTCAATACGCATATTGATATGGAAAGGTTGGTGCTAGAATTATGTCAATTGCATTCAAAAATGTAAGTTATATTTATTCGGCTGATTCGCCACTTGCCCATAGTGCATTAGAAGATATTAGTTTAGTGATTCCAAAAGGAAAAATTACTGCGGTTATTGGTGCTACTGGTAGTGGAAAAACAACACTGGTGCAACATTTGAATGCTTTATTACTGCCTACTAAGGGAGAAGTTCAAGTTGATGATAAAATAATCAAAAGTTCTGAAAAGACCAAGAAATTAAAGGAATTACGAAAAAAAGTAGGGTTAGTATTTCAATTTCCAGAGTATCAGTTATTTGAAGAAACAATCTTGAAAGATGTTTGTTTTGGTCCATTGAATTTTGGTAGTGCGTTTGAAGAAGTAGAAGATATTGGTAAACGTTTTTTGGAATTAGTAGGAATAGATGAGTCTTATTATCAACAATCTCCATTAGATTTAAGTGGTGGTCAAAAAAGAAGAGTAGCTATTGCAGGAATATTGGCTTCTGATCCGGATGTTTTAGTATTAGATGAACCGACTGCAGGACTTGATCCTCAAGGTAGTAAATCAATGATGGAATTATTCCAACGATTGAATTGTGAATTGGGAAAAACAATTATTGTTGTAACACATGATATGGAACAAGTGATGCAATATTGCGATGAAGTTGTAGTATTGAAAGATGGAAAATTAGTTTGTCAAGAAAGTGTAGAAACATTCTTTAAGGATGATGGTTTATTGCAAGAATTACATATTAATCCGCCAGCTGTATTGAGATGTCGTAAACAATTAGAAGCAAATGGCTATCAGTTTGTAGATAAAGCATATGATTTGGATAGTTTGGCAGAGGCAATTAGTCAGCAGGTGAAGCGTAATGGATAACATAGTATTAGGTAGATATTTGCCTATCGATTCTTTTATGCATCGTAGAGATCCAAGAATCAAAATTATATCTATGATTTTGTTGCTTGTAGCAATTTTGATTCCAGCAGGATTTTTGGGATATGGTGTAATTGCAATATTTTTAGTAGTTGCAGTGTTTCTTTCAAAGCTAACAATTGGATTTCTATGGAAAGCGATAAGACCCATGTTATTTATGTTGGTATTTTTATTAGTTGTCAATATTTTTGTGTTGCGTACAGGAACACTTTGGGTGGACTTTGGATTTATAAAAATATATAGTGATGCAATTATTCAGACTTTATATATTACCGTTCGCCTTATGTTAATGATTGTTACAACCACTATTTTAACTTCAACAACAAAACCACTTGATTTAACATTGGGAATTGAAGATTTATTGACTCCATTCAAAAAAATAAAAGTTCCTGCACATGAAATAGCGATGATTATTTCGATTGCATTACGTTTTATTCCAACATTAATTGAAGAAACAAGTCGGATTATGAAAGCGCAGGCTTCACGAGGCGTTGACTTGCAAGAAGGAACATTGAAAGAGAAAATTATGGCAGTTTTATCTTTAATTGTTCCCCTATTTGTAGCGAGTTTTCAAAGGGCAGAAGATTTAGCAAATGCAATGGAAGCAAGAAGTTATGTTCCAAATGCAAAAAGAACACGCTATAAACAGCTGCATATGCAATTAATGGATATTATAGTAGTCCTTATCATTGGTGTTTTGTTGGGGATTGTTATTTGGCTGATGGTAGGAATATGAGAGTAAAAGTTATTGTTTGCTATAATGGCAGTAATTATCGTGGTTGGCAAATTCAAAAAGATGGATGTACGATACAAAAAACAATTCAAGATGTAATGAAGGTAATTACGCATGAAGAAGTGAAAATTGTTGGTAGCGGAAGAACGGATGCAGGAGTCCATGCACTTGGACAAGTTTTCCATTTTGATACAGAATTAAAGTTGAGTGAGGGAGATTGGAAAATTGCATTAAATACGCTTTTACCATCGGATATTAGAGTAAAAGAAATTGAATTTGTCTTAGAAGATTTTCATGCACGTTTTAGTGCAGTAAAGAAGGTTTATCAATATTATTTGAATATGGGAGAGTTTAATCCGTTTGCTTATCAAACTGTTTTTCAATATGGAAATAATTTAGATGTTGATAAAATGGCAGAGAGTGCAAAAGCTTTAATTGGCAAACATGATTTCACTTCTTTTTGTGTGAATAAAAAAGAAGTGATAGAAAATAGAGTAAAAGAACTATACGATATCTCTATTACAAAAACAGAGAATATTGTTATGTTTGAATTTGTAGGGAAAGGTTTTTTGCGTCATATGGTTCGTATGATGGTGGCTACATTAATTAAGGTAGGAGAAGGAAAACTTACTGATAAAGATGTTCAAGGAATTTTGGAGGCAAAGAGCAAGGAATCTTGTGCTTTTAATGCTCCTGCATGTGGTCTTTATTTAGTGGAAGTAAGTTACTAGAGGGCAAATGATGATTACAAACTATCACACACACACCTATCGTTGTAAACATGCAGAAGGAAATGATGAAGAATATGTCAAAGCTGCAATTAAAATAGGTTTGAAAGAGATTGGATTCACTGATCATTCTCCTTGGCCACTACATTCGATAGAAAAAGGAATCATTCGCATGGATATGGATTTATTGCCAGCGTATGTTGACAGTATTCGTTTGTTACAGAAGAAATATGAGGGACAAATAAAAATATATTTGGGCTTAGAAGCGGAATATTTTGAAGATCGCATAGAGTGGTTGAAAGAATTAGTGAATAAATATCAATTTGATTACTTGATATTTGGCAATCATTTTTATCAATATGAAACTTTTGAAAGATATTTTGGACACTATGAAAATAGAGGCAGCATATTAGAAGATTATTTAAAGACTTCAATAAAAGGAATGCGTACAAAATTGTATCGTATTTTTGCGCATCCAGATTTATTTATGAAGACATATCAAGTTTGGGATAGTCATTGTGAAAGAATTACACGTGAAATTTGTAAAGTAGCAATAGAAGAGGGGATCTATCTTGAGTATAATCTTGGTGGTGTGCGTGGGAAAAGTATCAACCAATTAGGATACCCAGATCTTAATTTTTGGAAAATTGTTGCAGAGGAAAAATGCCCAAGTGTAATAGGTATTGATGCTCATAGTCCGAATCACTTTTATGAAGAGAAAATGTTTAATGATACCGAAGAAATGTTATTGGACTTAGGGGTTAATTTGAAAAGGAAAATTCAAATAAAGGAGAGATGATGAAATTATTAGTTTCAGGATATGGAGTTGCTGAAGATAAAGGGATATTTGAATATACACTTAGTGATGAAGGTCTTTTGCAGTATGTGAATACATTTATGGCAAGTGGGATAGCAACACATATTGAAGTGTACAAGTCGTATTGGTTTGTGTCTATGAAACCTGATGCAGTAGCAACAGGAGGAGTAGCAGTATTTAAAGAGGGAGTATTGTTGACAGAAATGTTGATTCCTAATATGTCCTATGCGCATCTTTGTGTGGATTTTCCTTACATATACGCCATTAGTTATCATGAGGGACACACAACAAGTTTCATGTTTGAAAATAATCAAATAAAACTAATTTCGGATATTATTCATGAAGGATCTAGTTGTAATCCTATAAGACAGGACAAACCACATCCCCATTATGTAGGGATGACATTGGATAAGAAATATGTGTATTGTGTTGATTTAGGATTAGATAAAATTATATATTATAAACATGAGCAAGGAATTTTAGAACATACTTTTTCAATTGATGTTGATGCAGGAAGTGGACCACGACAAATGGTATTTTCCAAAAAAAATAATTTAGCATATCTCGTGACTGAAATTGCAAATACAGTACAGGTGTATGAATACAATGAAAAAGAAATGATTAAATTGCAATCATTGTCAACAATTCCATCTGATTTCAATGGAGTGAATCATTTGGCAGCTGTGAAATTAAATGAAAATGAGAATTTATTATTAGTTAGTAATCGTGGACATGATAGTATAGCACTTTATGAAGTCAGAGATGATGGGTTATTGAGTTTCAAGAAAAAGTTTTTCTGTGGAAAAACACCGAGAGATGCTTCTTTTATTGGAGAGCAGTTTATTGCAGTTGCGTGTCAAGATAGTGATGTTTTGGAAATTTTTGAGATAGAAGAAACAGAAATAAACAAAATAGATGAAATTTATGTAAAACAGCCTGTCGATATTGCGTATTTTGAATCATTAAAGTGAAATCTATTTTTTTCTTATTTAAAAATAATCTAACTTTAAAAATTAAGGGTTCTCTTCTAAAAGTGGAATTTTAAATAAGAATTCAAGTCGTTTAAAAGTAATTCTTGACTAAATGGGTGAAGCATAATACAATAGTAGTCGGCACTTTATGCCAATTGTAGCCCCGGAAACTACATTGGTCAGGAGGAAAATTATGCGCCAAACAACAATGGCAAAACCAAGTGAAGTAACTCGTCAATGGTATGTGGTTGATGCAGCTGGAAAGACACTTGGTCGATTAGCAACGGAAGTTGCAGTATTACTTCGTGGGAAGCACAAACCTACATATACACCTCATGTTGATAGTGGGGATTATGTAATTGTTATTAATGCAGATAAGGTTGTTACTACGGGTGATCAAAATGAGAAGAAATTCTATTATAGTCACTCTCAATATCCAGGAGGAATGCGTGTGCGTTCTACTGGCACTATGAGAAAACAATATCCTGTTGAGTGGGTTGAAAAAGCAATCCAAGGAATGTTGCCTCACACAAAATTGGGGAATGTTCAACGTAAACATTTATTTGTTTATACAGGAGATGTACATCCACATGCAGCTCAAAAACCAATTGAGTATAAATTGAAAGGATAGGAGGTTAGTCAATGGCAGCGAAGAAAAAAGCAAATGTTAGTTATATTGGAACAGGAAGACGTAAAAAATCTGTTGCACGCGTTTTTATTACACCTGGTAAGGGTGAAATCGAAGTCAATGGAAAGTCATTGAACGATTACCTACCTTTGGAAACTTTGCGTATGGTTGTACGTTCACCATTGGAATTAACGGAAACATTGAGTCAATTCAATGTGAAAATTAATGTTCAAGGTGGCGGATATAACGGACAGGCTGGAGCAATGCGTCATGGTATTGCTAGAGCATTATTAGAAGTATCTAGTGATTATCGTCCTGCGTTAAAAGCAGCTGGGTTCTTAACACGTGATGCACGTGCAAAAGAACGTAAAAAGTATGGCTTGAAAGGCGCAAGAAAAGCACCACAGTACTCTAAACGTTAATCAGTTGATTATCAAAAACGTGAAACTCCCAAGAGGGAGTTTTTGTTTGTTATAAATCCAAATTTTTCGAATATACTGAATCATTGTTTAACGCTTTGTAACTTTTTGACTCTTTATAGCCATTCTTTGCATAAAAAGCAGCAACGCTATCAGTAGTAAGTAAAACTTTTCGAATTCCACATTCAATAAAGTAGTTTTCTGCCTTTTTGAGAAGTGCTTTTCCAAAACCATTATTTCTATCTGCTGATCGTATCCAAAATTCTCGGATAAAACCAAACTTTTCAGTAATGAACCAGTTTTCTGTTTGTTCAACTCTGAATTGAATAAAGCCAAGGCATTCATCATTGTTAAGCAATAAATAAGCAAGATTTCCTCCTTGTGTATTCATGGAAACGAATAGAGCATCCCAATCATTAACTTCCATTTCTAATTCTTTAAAGTATTCCTTGAAAGCTTGCTGAAAAAAACTATTATTAAATTCATTAATAAGAAGATAGTTCATGTAGTTTCCTTTCTAATCATTTTGATGATTTGCCAAGGAATTATAAGATGATTACTTAAAACTAATTCCAGTGGCTCTTATGTTTTTATTTATTATTTTCATCAAACCACCTCTTCTTTCAATTAATAATATTATAGCATAATTGCAGAGCAAGAAAAGAATCTTTTAACTTATACTTGTTAAACTCATATACTGTAAGAAGATGTCTGCAAGTATATCGAAAAAAGTAATTTAGTATGTGGTTGTGTAAGTTCTAGGAAGTAGCACTCCATCATCATCAGCAATACATTCTTCGTTTGTGTTGCTTGTATTGCATCCTGCGGTGGAAACAAGAAGTAATGTTGAAATGATAATAGCAAATAAAGTCTTCGCTTTCATTTTGAAAACCCTCCTATATTATATCTTTTTGCCATGTTAGGCAAACTCCAATGATTGATCCTACAAAGACAATCGGTGCAATTCTCACAAACAGCCACTCAAATGCGTGAAAAGCTACTCCAACAACTGCAGTTTCAGGGTTGGAATAATCCCAACCTAAATAAGGACTATTCAATAAAGCTAAGATTACAAAAGCAATTACTATAGTCACACACAATGAAATAAAAAACCAATGAAGTGTTTTTCGTCTTGCGACTTTTCTTTGCGCTAACTGCAAGTTTATAATTTCTAATTTTTTAGAAATTGCTTTTAGGTCATCTGTCTTTGATTCTACAACAGTTTCTCCAAGCAAGGTGCTTACAGGAGTTTCTAATACCTCCGATATAGAGATTAACATTTCAGAATCTGGAACAGACAGTCCTTTCTCCCATTTTGATATTGTTTGTCTTACTACATTCAATTTGATACTTAATTCTTCTTGTGAAAGTCCTTTTGCCTTTCTGATTGTTTTAATGTTTTCCTTTAACACTTTTCATATCATCCTTTCGTTAAAACCATTATGTAATGAATGAACTGTTACTACAAGCAATGTATGTTAACATTCAGAATTTATAGTCATAAAATATAGTTTTATATGTTAATTGAAACACTATAAGTTATTATTTACAAATTTATTTTACTAGAATAATCTATGATATAAAAAAAGTCATTCAAATTCAACGTTTTCTTGCATTATTACAGCAAAAAGAGAAGAAGTCTTATTGTTTCATCTAATGAACCTTCATCTTTTACAAACACAAATATCATAATAAATAATAGCAGCCAAGTGTGATTGCATGATGTTAAGTGAAGTTTTGGGAGGGGAAAATCAAAAAAAAGCTTTAGATATGATTCCGTAAGTTCTAGGAAGTAGCACAGTAGTAACAAGACCCTCAAATACCCTGTAAACAATATGGTATGGAATTTTCACCTGTGTGGGAGTTTTTGTTGTTTTATGATGATGCTTGTATAACTCTGTAATTCTTGTGGGTTAATTGAAATGGTGCTACAATTTGAGTATGAGAAATATACAGGTAATTAACAAGGCGGAGGACTATATTGAAAAAAATATAAGCAATACAATACTATTAAGCAATGTAGCGGATCATGTGGGAATGTCACCACATCATTTCCATAGAGTGTTTAGGGCGTTTCATTCTGTAACGCTTAAGCAATTTATATGTAGGGTTAAGCTGGAGCGTTCAGCTATTTATTTGGCTACTGTAAAAGGAATCACTATTACCGAGATAGCATACAAATATGGCTACTGTGATTCAAGTGCGTATATAAGAGCTTTCAAAAGGCATTTTTTAATGACTCCTAGTCAATTCAAAGATAGCAAGAAAATACAATTTTTTGACTCGCAAGTGTAATACAATATAACTAGGAGGCAAGCAAAATGAAAGAACCAAAAATAAGAATAGAAAACATAGAAGACATGAAAGTAATATATATTCGTTTTAGAGGAACATATGTTGAGTTTCGAAAAAAGTCACGCAGTATGTTCAATAAATTATTTGAGTTCGCTAAAAACAATGACTTAGTAGTACCCAATGTTACAAAAGTCATTACCATATATCACGACAATCCATTTATTACAGATGAGAAAAATTTACGAACTAGTGTTGCTATGACAGTTCCGTCAGGGAGAATCTTTGAGGAGCAAGAGGATATATCTTCAATGACAATAACGGGAAAGTTTGGAGTAGGACAGTTTGATATAAACGCGAAAGAATATGGAACTGCATGGGAATATATGTACAATGATTGGTTGTTTAAGAGTGACTACAAGCCACGTGATTCGTTCCCTTTTGAGTTGTATGTTACGGAACCTCCTAAAAACTTTAAAGATTCTAGCATCACTGAAATATATATTCCACTAGAGTAAACAAGTAAGAATTAAGCTTGTACTTAATATTCTAATAAATGGTCAATTCACTGTTCATTATTAGGTATTATGTATGTGATTACTCGTGTTATACTCCTTCATTTTGGAATCGATGTCATGTATTCTATCAAATAAGAGATTTTCTATAAGTTTTAGGAAGTAACACGGTAGTAGCAAACTCTCTCAAACACCGTATAAACACCATGTATGGAATTCTCTAAGTGTTAATCAGTTGATTATCAAGTTTGTAGAAACTATCATTTGTATGGGAGTTTTTGTATATCCTCTTACTTATTTTGTATGGAGCTAGAACGATTATTATAATTATGATAAAATTCTACCATAGACATTGAGGTAAGATATGATAAAATTTGAAGATTTTTTTAGAGTTATAGATATAAAAAAAACCAAAGTAAAATTTAATATGAATCCAAGTGATTCAAGCGTACGGTCATTGGATTTGCTGCTTGATAATGATCCGGAGTGGAACACCATGAATGCTTGGAAAACGAAGCAACCAAATAATAATTTGAATCATGCTGATTATTTGATTGCTTTAGCTCAATACTATCCATATGGAGCAGAATATTTTATGTTTGGTGGGTTGTTTAAGGTTGAAAAAATTGAACCTGAGGTGTTCAATGCAATCGGCTACAAATTAACTTTAATGGATGAGTATCAAGAATATATTAAACGTCTAATTATAAAGATTAAAAAACCAATTGGGAGAGATGTATACAATCGAAAATATGAAAATTTACAAGAACAGTTGGATCCGGAAATTTATGAGTTAGCTCCAGATACTAAATTAGGGAATTTTATCGGTTATCAAAATGTAAGTCTAAAACATAAGGCATTACAGCTAATAATTAATAATGATGAGCCAAGTTGGAAACAAGCACTTTCAAACGTTAAGGGAGTATATGTAATAACTGATACCAGTAATGGTAGCTTATATATTGGTTCAGCATCGGGCAATGATGGTATATGGCAGAGATGGTCTGGGTACGCGAATCTAAACAATTTAACAGGTGGTAATAAAGAGTTTGAACTAATCGTTGCTGAAAAGGGAAGAGAGTATGTTAGTAGCCATTTCAAATACTCTATTCTAGAAATTTTTGATACTAAAACTAAAGTGGAAATGATAATAGAGCGAGAAAATTATTGGAAAAATGTTTTAGATACAAAAAAACATGGAATGAATCATAATTAAATTTTACAAAGCGACTGTGTTTTTTTCCATTTTTTAATAATTTCTTATAGAACTAATCGATATCTTTTTAGGTTTATTTTTGATGTGTAATGAAATAATAGGAAATTATTGGGGAAAACTAATGAATTAACTTGGATAGTAAGAATTCCATTTTTTCTCATTTGTAGTATAATGATAACATTGTGAAAAAATGCGTTAGCTCTAAAAAGAAAGAAGTGAGAGTATGTTAAAGTTAACTGATATAAAAAAATCTTACAAAACCGCTGATTTTATTCAGATGGCTCTTAATGGTGTATCAATCACATTTCGTGACAATGAGTTTGCGGCTGTATTAGGACCCTCTGGTTCAGGGAAAACAACTATGCTTAATATTGTTGGTGGACTTGATCATTATGATTCAGGAGATTTGGAGATTGATGGAATTTCTACAAAAAAATATAAAGACAGTAATTGGGATACCTATCGAAATAATCGAATAGGTTTTGTATTTCAGAGTTATAATCTGATTCCGCATCAAACCATTTTATCGAATGTTGAATTGGCTTTGACATTGAGTGGTGTATCTGTTTCTGAAAGGCGTTCAAGGGCGAAAGAAGCACTGAATGAAGTTGGTTTAATCGATCATATTCATAAGCGTCCTAATCAGCTTAGTGGTGGTCAGATGCAACGAGTAGCAATTGCTCGTGCATTGATTAATGATCCAGAAATTTTGTTGGCTGACGAACCAACAGGAGCATTAGATACGAAAACAAGTGAACAAGTGATGGAGTTGTTGACTGAAATTGCAAAAGATAGACTTGTGATTATGGTAACGCATAACCCTGAACTTGCTGATCAATATGCGAATCGTATTATTCATTTAAAAGATGGAAAAGTGACTTCAGATAGTAATCCTTATAATCATACTGATGAAGTACAAAAGAATAAAGAAGAGCGTAAAGCGAGTATGTCTTTTTTGACAGCAATTTCTCTTTCGTTTAGTAATCTTATGACGAAAAAAGGGCGTACACTTGTTACTGCACTTGCGGGATCTATTGGGATAATAGGAATTGCAGCAATTCTTTCTTTAGCCAATGGTATTAATGCTTATATTCAAAATATTGAGCAAGAAACAATGAGTATTTATCCGCTTACAATTCAGAGTTCTGGTTTTAGTCTTGCTAGTATGTTTGGCAGTGATAATGCAATAGCACAAGAAGAAAGTGGTGTTGTTTACGAACAAAAAATTGTAGAGAGTTTATTTTCTAATCGCCGTAAAAACGATTTGACTTCTTTAAAAGATTATCTTGAAGCGAATAAAGAGCAAATTGATCCATATGTTCACTTAATTCAATATGAGTTTGATGTTACGCCACATATTTATTTAATCAATAATCTGAATGAGGTTGATCAAATTCATCCAGATTCTATTTTAGGGGCATATGGTATTGGGGCAAATAGTGGTATGGGTTCACTTATGAGTAGCATGAGTGGTTTTTCTGGAATGCAGTTATTTTCTGAAATGCCAAATAGTCTTGATATGTTTGAATATCAGTATGATGTTTTGGTAGGACACTGGCCAAAAAGTCATGATGAAGTAATTTTGGTTTTATCTCCTGATGGTACCATAACAGATTATGCATTATATACTATGGGAGTACGTGATCGTTCAGAATTCAAAGCAATTGTTGAATCATTTATGAATAATACAGATAATGGAGTTGAATTAGTACTTACAGATGGCACTATATCATATGAAGAGTTAATGTCTGTAGAATTTAAGGTTATTGTTCCGGCTGAAAAATATCAATATGATAGTATGTATGGAATATGGGTTGATAAATCTAATGATAAGACTTATATGAAGAATTTGGTTGAGGATGGCTTAACGCTTAAAATAGTAGGGATTGTTCAACCTAAGCCTGATATCATGGCAACATCACTTTCACCAGGAATTAATTATACAACGGAGTTGATATATTATTTGATGGAAAGTGCTGCTAGTACGACGATTGTTCAAGAACAACTTAAAACGCCTGATTTTAATGTATTAACAGGAAGAACCTTTATAGAGGAGAATGAAGATAGTGAAGAATTTAAATTCAATTTTTCCAATATCATTTCGATTGATGAAAATGCTATAAAAAATGCGTTTAATGTAGACATTTCTAAAATTAGTATAGATCTTTCGGGTCTTGATAATGTTTCTATTGATATGTCTGCGCTTCCAATGCCGTCTTTCAATACAAGTGATATTATGCAAGTGTTGCAAGAAATTGCAGTACAAATAAATGTTCCAGTCAGTGATTTGATTGCAATAATGGAAAATGTAATCAATGATTTTCTAATTGAACAAGCGAATAATGGCGTAACAGATCCGAATCAAATGATGGTGGATTTTGCTGCTTATATTGTACGTCCTGATGTAGTTGCATCAATCAATAATCAATTGTCTACAGTTGTTGATGCAACACAAATACAATCTGTGATCGTGGGTGGACTCGAGAAATATTTACAGGGTGTAATGCAAACGTATATGAATCAAGTAATGGGGGTAATCCAAGTACAACTTGAAAAGACAATGAATGCTGCTTTTGCGCAACTTCCTCAACAAATGCAAGAGGCAATTAGTATTGATGCTAGAGGCTTTGCAAATGCGTTTAAATTAAATATGAAAGAAGAAGATTTAATGAGTCTTATGGCATCGCTCATGGGAACGGAGGATAGTACTTATGAGCGTAATTTGAATATCTTAGGTTATGCAGATAAAGAAGTTCCTTCTCAAATTAGTGTCTATCCACGAGATTTTCAATCAAAGAAAGAGGTTCAAAATCTTCTAGATCAATACAATGAAGAAATGAAAATGATTGGGGAAACCGAAAAAGTAGTAAGATATACTGACCTTGTAGGGGTAATGATGTCTTCGGTTACTGATATTATTAATATGGTTAGTTATGCATTAATTGCGTTTGTTGCAATTTCATTAATTGTTTCATCTATCATGATAGGTGTTATTACCTATATATCAGTTCTTGAGAGAAAGAAAGAAATTGGTATCTTGCGAGCAATTGGAGCAAGTAAGAGAAATATTAAACAAGTGTTTAATGCGGAAACATTGATTGTTGGTTTTGTTGCTGGAGCAATTGGGATTTTCATAACATTCTTAATCAGTATTGTTGCTAATATTATTGTTTTCAATGAATTTGGGATTGTGGATATTTCAAGACTACCAATGAGCGCAGCAGTAGTTCTTATTGCAGTAAGTATGTTTTTGACTTTTATTGCTGGATTATTCCCATCATCTGCAGCCGCAAGAAAAGACCCAGTAGAAGCATTGCGCAGTGAATAGATTATAGTATTATTAATAGGGATAAATCACTCGCATTCATATAGATTGAGATCTAAAAAAGACTAATTCATATGATTTTAGTAGGTATTTTATTCTTGCTTTTTTTTGAAGCAATGTAATCGCAATTACAGAGAAGGAAATGGTGAAAAACAGTTGACTTATATGGTCTGTTTTGATATTATAAATAAGCATTCAATGAAAGTTGGGCCTGTAGCTCAGGTGGTTAGAGCGCACCCCTGATAAGGGTGAGGTCGTTGGTTCAAGTCCATTCAGGCCCACCAGTAGTTGAATTGTAATATATGGGGTTTTAGCTCAGCTGGGAGAGCACCTGCCTTGCACGCAGGGGGTCATCGGTTCGATCCCGATAAGCTCCACCATATTATATACCAAAGTCTTTGAGAAAAGGCTTTTTCTTTAGATAAAGGGAGAACTAAGGCATTATGAACATTATTTATACTTTATTAGCAAGTTATGTGGGATATTTAATAGCAAAAAAATTAAATTTCCCAGCACCGGCTATGATTGGGAGTATGATTGCAGTGGGTGTTTTCAATGTTTTTTTTGATTTAGCATATATGCCTTCCTATTTAAAAGTATTTACACAAGGAATAGCGGGGATTTTTATTGGAATACAACTTAAACTGGACGATTTAAAGAATATGAAAGAATTAATGAAGCCTATTCTTCTTTTATTAACACTATTTACAATGAACACCTTTATTATGGGAATCATTCTTTCCTTATTTTGTGGCATTGATATTATCACCGCTTTGCTTTCCTGCGTTGCTGGAGGAGTCAGTGATATTTCTCTAGTTAGTATTGATATGGGTGCAGTTACTTCAACAGTGGCATTAATACAGACTTCTCGCTTGATTTGTACACTTTTATTGTTTCCAGCGTGGATTATTTTCTTTTCTAAGAAAGTAAAGGCTTCAAGCGATAAGGATAATGTTGAAGTAATAGAAAATGAAACTCAGGATTCTACTAATAAAGTATATTGGAAATTAGTCGTAACAATAGTAACTGCTATATTTGCTAGTTACTTGGGAAATCTAAGTGGAATTCCTGCAGGGTCGCTAGTATTTTCTATGTTTAGCATTATGTTATTAAATTGCACAACAAAATTGATATATGTTGAAAAGAATATTAAAATAATTGGACAGTTATTTGCGGGATCTCTTGTTGGTGTAACAATGAATAGAAAAGCCTTTCTTGGGATTCCAAAATTAGTGATACCAATTTTGATTTTGTTAGTTAGCTATTGGCTTGTTAATTTAATTTATGGTTTGATTTGTGCAAAGAGAAATTATTTAGATCTAAAATCAGCATTGTTTGCTGCTTGTCCAGCAGGTGCTAGTGATATGGCGTTGATTGCTTCCGATTTAGGCGCAGATTTTACGAAAATAGGTTTAATTCAAGTAGTAAGATTGGTTTATGTTGTGTCAGTGATGCCTCAATGGATTCAAATTTATATTAATGTGTTTATGTCATAATTTAATTTCGAATTTGTATTGGCGTACATTTCTATGAATTTTTTTGTGCTAAGATTGACAATCGATTGACTCGTGATACAATAATAGAAATTATACTCAAACAATAATAATTTTGGAAAACAAAGGAGAAAAAAATGAAAAAGAAGTTAAATACAGAGACATTTTCTTTATTGAAGAATATTTCAGATTTGAAATCAAACAATGATAAAACAGCAGTGACATTTCTGGTTCAGAAGACAGATATGAAGAAAAATTCTTATTATAATGAATTATATTGGAGTGATGGGGAGAAGCTTAGAAAATTATTAACTTTGAAGAAATTTGGCTTGAATACTTGGAAAAACAAAGATACACTTCTAATACAAATGGAAAAGGGTAAGGAAGATAAGAAGAAGCATGAATCAAGTCATAGTGTATTTTATTCTTATAATATAAATAATAAGGTAAGCAGTCCAGCATTTACATTACCAGTTGTTGTTTCATCAATTCAATATTTAGATAAGCATAATCTTTATGCAGAAGCACGCTTAAATGCTGACACAGTTGGTTTATTAAACAAATCAGCAAAGCGTGAAGAAATTTTAGGAAAGAATCATAGTAAGGATTACATTGAGATTGATACCTTGCCTTTTTACAATGATAGAATTGGTTATAGAGAAGGGAATTTAGTTCGCCCATTACTTTATGATAGTAAAAAGAAACAATTGAAAATGCTAGTTTCAGATGATTTTGAATGTCGAGGAAGTTTTGTTGATAGAACAACAGAGTCCGTTTATTTTTGGGGAGAACATTTAGTAAATGGAGTGGATGACAAAAGTAATTGTCTTTATCACTTCACTGTCGGTAGTGATAAAGCGGAATGTGTATTTAAAGGTGATATAGATATTACAACGGTATCTTTAGCAGAAGGACTAGTTTGGGTGTATGCGAATGATTATCAGCCTTATGGAAGGACACAAATTCCTAAATTATATCAACTGGAAGAGAATCAATTAAAATTAATCACTTCCTTTGATTGTGACCTTGTTCATTATTATGGGCGCAATGAATTTAAGGGGGACTCACTAATGATGCTCGGAGACTATGGATATAGTACTAGTGCATATCAATTAAATGGGAAAGTATTTGAGAAAGTTTTTGATTTTGAAGGGAAATTGAAAATAATAACGTCATTGAAAGATAAGTACATCGTAGTGGCGGAAGAGTACAATTGCCCAACAGAAGTATACACATTAAGCTTTGATGGGAAAACATTGAAAGCATTAACAAGCTTTAATAAGATATTAGTAGATGATTATTTATCAAGCCCAGCACAGCATTTTACTTATCAGAGTGCAGGAGAACTATTAGATGGATGGATTATTTATCCTAGTAAATTTGATAAATCAAAGAAATATCCTGCGGTATTAGAAATCCATGGAGGTCCAAGAGGAGCATATGGTCCTTATTATGCGCATGACTTTCAATGGTTATCACAACAAGGATATTTTGTGTTCTATACAAACCCAAGAGGTTCTTCGCAACGTGGTAATGATTTTGCTGAGTTAAGAGGAAAATTTGGGACGATAGATTATGATGATTTTACATCATTTATTGATAAGACATTAAGCTTGTATCCAAATATTGATGAATCTGCTTTAGCCGTAACAGGTATTTCATATGGTGGATATATGACAAACTGGATGATTGGTAAAACAAAGCGTTTTAAAACAGCGATTTCTGAAAATGGTATTTCTAATTGGGTATCAATGGCAGGTACATCGGATATTCATAATACTACAATAGATGTTATGGCTGCGGATCCTATTCATGAAATGAGTAAACTTTGGGATCAATCTCCTCTTAAATATGTTAAGAATGTTACGACGCCTACATTGTTTATTCATGCAGATACAGATTTTCGCTGCCCAGTTGAGCAAGCATATCAGTACTATACACAATTAAAAGTTCAAGGAGTAAAAACGAAATTTTTGATGATCAAAAATGAGTGGCATGGTGTTTCAGCTACTGGTAAACCAAATAAACGTAAAAAGCGTTTGGAAGTAATTGAAAATTGGTTTCAAGAGAATTTAAAAAATTAAGCTTATATAGAAACAGTCTATAAAAATGAGAAAGACATGATTTATTCAACATCATGTCTTTTTTTCGTAATAGAAAGAGAAGATATTATTTGATGGTTTCCCATGACTTTTTGGTGCGATATTGATTTGCTAAATGATTGGCTTGGGAAACAATGGTATCTTCATATCCAAGATGCTTTAATAGTAATATTGCATTATGAGTGGTGGTTGGACCGAGATACAATTTATAGTCAAATAAAATTTCATCATTGGTGATTGTTTCTCGAAAATGATAATTCAAATAAACACTCTTCATTATTTCCGTTAATTCAATGTCATGGGAAGCAACGGAAACAAGGCAATTTTGGCTAGATAAATACTCTAAAATTGATGCAGAAGCAGCAATTCTTTCTATAGTATTGGTACCTTTTAAGATTTCATCAATAAAACAGACACATCTTATATTTGGGTTGAGTTGACTCATTAAGCGCTTCAAACTCTTAATTTCAGCAATGAAGTAACTATCTTGCTGCTTGATATCGTCCTTAATAGCCATAGATGTAATAACCATAGAGGGTTTAGTTGAAAGCTGTTTAGAAAAAGAAAATCCTACTGTTTGGGAAAAAATCAAACTGATTGCCAACGATTTTACAAACGTTGATTTTCCGGAAGCATTTGATCCTGTAATAATCATATTCTCATCCCAGCTAAGTGAGTTAACGATAGGGTTTTCTACTAAAGGATGATATAAATCCTCTACAATTACTTGATGTGAATTAGTAAAATGAGGTGTTGATGAAAAAGGAAGTGTGTTTCTATATTCTCCTAGCGCAATGGCGCAATCAAGTTCTCCTATTAGGTGGTAAAGTTCGAGTATTTCATTTTGATGTGTTTTTACGAAAGAAAATGTTTTGTAATAAGCAATGATATCTTGCAACAAGATAATTCTGCTATAGCTTATAAAAATAGCGAGGTCATTGGTTGCAGAATTTGTAGAAAGAAATAGCCTTTTTGAAAGAGGATGAAGCGTATTGATGAGTTGATTTAATTTTTCTGATAATTCAGGTATACTTGAAAAATCTAATTTTGAGATTTCTTTTGCACTTTTAACAAGTGAGGATATATATTGGAGGGTAGATAAATCTTTATCAATGATATTTTTTTGGGAAAAATGAACAAATATATTTAAAGATATGGAAGATAAAATTAAGATACTACCAAGCATAGGAAAAAATAGTAACGAGAGAATAGAAATAATCAAAAAAAGTCGCAATAAATGATAAGGAATCACGACAGTTTTTTTATCTTCTAGTTCAGTAAAGAGGAAAGAAAAAATTCTAGTACTATTTTGCTTTCCTAATTTAAATAATGAGATAAGAGTATTTAATTTTTGCGTTTGATTATTTTGAAATAGATTTGATAAGTGATTAAAATAGCTAAGTTCTTTTTCATCAAAAGATAAAGTTCTCAATTTATAATATAGAACTTCTTCTCCTGAACTAGATTGTGTAGCGTTTATCTTTGAATATAGTAAATTCATATCCAAATCGTTCCATGTTATATCATCAATGTAAAAAATTTCTTTTGAAAATTCTTTTTTATGATTCCAGTAAGTCTTAATAAACTCTAATCGTTCACTATCTACGATGTAATCATCCCAATCGACATAGTTTGATGAGAAAAAACGGACTACTTTTCTCTTATAGCGAATATGATTAATTACAATATATGTAAATATCCCAATTATAATTAAAACAAAATAAAATACTTCCATAAAAAAACCTCCATACTGTTAATATTAAACAAAAGATAGAGGTTAAAGTCAAATGGGGTTATTTATTGTTTTTTGGTTTTCTTTGTTTTTTGGGTAAATTTCTATAATCTTTCTTATGATCCGCTTTCGATTTGTTTTTAAAGTCGCTAACTCTAGAATTTTTGGTTCGATTTGTTTTTCTTTTTTCATTCATTGGAGCATTTGAGAAGGATACTTTTACTGATAAACCCCTGATTGTTGTATTGGAGATTTCTTCTATCATTTTTGTATCATATTGAGAAGGAATTTCTACAATGGATACAGAATCTCCAATTTGAATTTTCCCTATTTCATTTCCGTTGATATGGCAAGCCTCAGCAATAGCACTTACAATGTGGGCAGCAGAAACTCTCTGTCTTTTTCCAACATTTAGTTCTATTCTTGTCATTGTTTTATGAGTAATAATTCTTTTTTCTGATTTTGGACTTTTTATTTCTTTTAGAGAACCACTTCCTAGTTTCTCATTTAATAGCGTTAGAAGGATGTCATTATTATCATAGCCTTCTTGGTTTAGCTGCCATAATAGACTGTTTACTTCTTTACTGGTATTTTTATTAGCAATATTAATAATTTCTGCTTTCACTGTTTGAATTCTTAAATCAAGTAAATCTTCTAATTTAGGAAGTTGTTTTTGTTGTATTGAAGATTTTGTTAAACGCTCAATTTGCTTTAAGTAATTTTTTTGTCGAGGTGTGATGAAGGTGATCGCAATTCCTTCATTTCCAGCTCTTGCCGTTCTGCCAATACGGTGAATATAATACTCTAATTCTTGTGGGACATCAAAATTAAATACAATGTCCATACCATTCACATCAATACCACGAGCAGCAACATCTGTTGCGACTAAAATATCAATTTTCTTGTTTTTAAAGCGTTCCATTACAATGCTGCGCATTTCTTGTTTCATATCGCCATGAATACAAGCAGCTTGATATCCTGCAGCTTGCAGGTCAGCAGTTAAATCATCAACACTTTTTTTCGTATTACAAAAAATCATAGAAAGTTCGGGTTGATATAATTGTAATAATTGCAGCAATAGCTCTTTTTTAGAACCTTGATTGACTTCATAATAAAGTTGTTCTACTTTGGGTGCAGTAATTTGTTCTGCTGCGACTTTAATTAATGTAGGATTTTGTTGGTATAACTTTGTAATTTCTAGAATAGGCTTTGGCATTGTAGCAGAGAAAAGTAAAGTTTGGCGTTCTTCTGGTAGCGATTTGATGATTGTTTCAATTTCTTCACGAAATCCCATATTTAACATTTCATCTGCTTCATCCAAAACAAAAGTTCTCAACTGGTTGAATCGGAGTGTTTTGCGATTAATATGATCTAATATTCTTCCGGGGGTACCAACAATGATTTCAACACCGCCCTTTAAATCTCTTATTTGAGTTGTAATAGGCTGTCCACCATAAATAGGAACAATGCGAACACCTTCCATATATTTCGCGAATTTTCGCATTTCTTGGCATACTTGGATACATAGTTCTCTTGTAGGACACAAGATTAAGACTTGCGGTCTACGTTGTGGGTTTTCTTGTAAGCAAGAAAGGATAGGTAAAGCGAAAGCCGCTGTTTTTCCTGTTCCTGTTTGGGATTGCCCAATGATATCTAGTCCCTCCATAACTAATGGAATACATTTCTCTTGAATGTAGGTTGCTGTTTGATAGCCTATTTCTTCAACTGCTTTTAACAGTTGGCATTCTAAATTAAATTCGTTAAATTTCATGATCTCTCGCTTTCAGTTTTTGACATACTGATTGAGTATATCATTATTCAATCTTAAAGTATATAATAACGAATGATTTCGATTTGTATTGGATATATAATAAGTATTTTGGCAATGTGAAATTTATAAAAGCTAATTCTCTTTCCTTATATAATAGAATAAATTTTTTTGAAGATTGCTTTTATATTTTATTAGTGATATCATCATACCATTATCAGTCGAAATGCTCGTACATAAGAAAAATAGAAGAGAATAAGGGGTAAATGTTATATGTTCATGTTTTTTAGGAAATACATTGGAACAAGAAAGTTTTATATGACAGTATTGGCTGTTGCACTTCCATTGATGTTTCAACAATTAATCACTAGTTCAGTTAATCTTGTGGATAATTTGATGATTGGCCAGCTGGGTGATGAAGCGTTGAGTGGTGTTGCGGCAGTAAATCGATATTATATGGTTTCGCTATTTGGGATTAATGGGTTGATGGCGGCAACTACTGTTTTTATAGCGCAGTTTTTTGGCGCAAAAAATACAGGGAAAATGAAGGAAACATTTCGTATTGCAATTATCGGAGGATATATAGTTGCGATTCCTTTCTTTCTGTTAGGAACATTTGGCGCTCATCATGTATTGAATTTCTTCATTTCATCTGGAGATGCATTAACAATTTCTTATGGAATTCAATATTTGCATGTTATTGCATGGACATTTATTCCCCTTGCTTTGTCCTTAGCAATTGGGCAATCAATGAGATCTATTGGCGATGTGAAAACTCCTTTATACGCAGCTATTTCTGCGGTGTTAATTAATGTTTGTTTCAACTATATATTGATTTTTGGGCATTTTGGCTTTCCTAGATTAGGAGTAGTCGGTGCGGCACTTGCGACTTTGTTGGCAAGAGTTGTTGAAATGTTTGTGTTGTTGTTATTATTGAAAATTAGGAGTTATGAATTTAAAACTAAAATAAGTGAAATGTTCAAATTTTCAAAACAAATGGCATTTACGATTATAAAAAAAGGAGCACCCTTAGTAGTGAACGAAATATTCTGGGGTACAGGAATGAGTTTATTATTCGTCTTTTATGGGACAAGGGGTGTTGAAGTAAGCTCTGGATATGCCATTGCAGGAACGACAGCGGATTTGTTTTTTACTTTATTTGCAGGTATGGCAGTAGCAACAACCGTACTAGTTTCACAACCGCTTGGTGCAGATCAGAAAGAGGAGGCACGGAAGAATGGTTATCAACTCATACTTTTTAGCATGATGATGGCTTTGGTTTTCGGAGTTCTGATTTTTCTGTCATCATTTATTGTTCCACAATTCTATAGTGAAGTGAGCACACAAGCAAAAGAAATATCAACTACATTCTTAAGAATTATGGGATGCTTATTCTTTATTTATATGGCAAATGCAGAATGTTATTTCATTCTTCGTGCTGGTGGGGATATGAAATCGACGTTGTTTATGGATGCAGGATTTATGTGGTGCATTAATTTACCATTAGTGGCACTTGTAACTTATTTTACAGATTGGCCTATATATTATATTTATATTACTGGACAAGTGACGGATCTATTAAAGTTGGTGGTTTCTTTATGGATGGTAAAGAAGGAAAAGTGGGTTAAAAATTTGACGCATTTAGATACGATTTGATTAAGAGAAACTTCTTATTAAATTAAGGGTTTGATTAGGGAAACAGCTTGTAATAATAAGCATTTAAATATATCTAAGAAAATATGCAAATACTATTGAAATGAACTCTTGTTTATGATAATATGTACTAGCACTTGCCTGAATAGCTCAGTCGGTAGAGCAATCGGCTGTTAACCGATCGGTCATAGGTTCGAGTCCTATTTCAGGCGCCATTATCGGCACGTTGGAGAAGCGGCTTAACTCACATGCCTTTCACGCATGCATTCACGGGTTCGAATCCCGTACGTGTCACCAAGTGAGAAATTAAAACCCCCTAAGTTAGAGGGTTTTTCTTTATTTTTGACACTGTTTGCACGAAATAATACTTTGTTTAATGTCTTTTTATGTTTCTCGATAGCCATTTTCTTCAAGTCATTATCTGAGAATAGATGAAATAAATTAATGAGATACTTTTCTTCTCTTCCATTCATATCTTCTTCTATGGTATCCCCTAAGTATCATAAGCTAATAATCTAAAATAAATAAAAGGGATAATATTGTTAGATATCATCCCAGTCAGTGGCGTATAGCCGAGTATAATGAAGTCAGTGACGTATAGCCAATGTTCCATTTTATTTTATCACTGGGTTAATATCTTGTCAATTCATTTCATGGAGGTATACAACTCGATAATTTTAGTATCAATTTCATTGAATAACTCATTTGATAATCGTATATGTTTTAATGGATCGTAGCCTTTTTCATATTTCTTTATTTTAAATTTACTTATTGATGCTATATTTTGTATCATAGCATAAGTTCTGTCGCTTTTTTTTAAATAATTCTCTGCGTGTTGGTTTATATTTCCTAACACACTCAAACGACGTGCCATTTCAGCAGTTGATAACTCGTCTGTGTGTGCGTTTTTGATTTCTTCTATTTTCTTATCCATTTCGCTAAAGATACTATCAATAAGGAAGTTTCCCAAATCAACATAATAATTCTTGCTTTTAGAACTCAAAGGGATAACCGTTATAACACCATTATTTGGAGAATCATTTTTGCTCAATACGATAGCAAAATGCATTCCCTTTAGTTCGTTTCCAACAGATGGTCTGAAGTCTGCAAGTATTATTTGACCACGTTTATATATGCGGTGCTTTCGTATTTTTGTCGTCATAAATGCTCCTATCTTTTATTAATAACTAACTTCAACTTACTCACAAAGTGGAGATGTTACTAAAACCCTCAGATAGTGAACTAGCTGAGGGCTATTTATTATTCTTTATCTGTTGTGATGCTTTTAGCTATTTTCCTGTATTTTGTGAAAAAAGTGACTGTATGAGTCCCAAATAGAACTATAAGTAGAGTAATTTGGAAGCTTGTAATGCTATAGACTATACGTACGATTATTGCGATAATCATAAATATGAGACTAAATATTCCTAGAAATAAATTCCATGTCTTTGATTCCGCTATTTTCTTCATATTTCCTCCTCATTGGTTAAATTATACCAATAAAAAGAGGAACATTCAAAGAAAGTAGAAGCGAAGATATGCCTTTAAAGAGAATTGGTTTACTTTTGGAAAACTAAGCCTTTATCACAAACTAAAATTGATAGAGTAAAGCAGAAAGCAATTGCTGATTCACAGGTAAAAGAAATCAGAATACATGACTTAAGACACTCACACGCATTGAATCTAATAGGGTCTGGAATGAATATAATGGCTGTGAGTGGACGTTTAGGTCATTGCAATACAAATACTACTATGAGAACTTATGTTCATCTACTGCAAATTGCGGACTTAGAATTAGTGAATTTCGTTGATAAATCTTCTCAATACACAATAAAACCCTTTAAGTAAAGGGTTTTTTGTTACTTGGTGACTCGTCAGGGATTCGAACCCTGGACCCACTGATTAAGAGTCAGTTGCTCTACCAACTGAGCTAACAAGTCATTGCTAAAGAAGTATAACATTTAGAAAATAGAAAATCAATTACAATGAAAATAATATAGAAAAATCTAGATAGAAGACTTATAATATATTTGAAAAGTATGGTTGAGTAAGTTGTAATTCAACCTGTAAATAATAGAAATGAAGTGATTTCTGTTGGTTTTGAAAGGAAAATTTTATGAATCATAACAAAATAAAAATGAAAATTGTAATGGATTGTTTGATTGCTGCAATTTGTTTTGTTGCTATCTTTTTCCTAAAAGAAAAAGAAGCTGCACGATATGTTTTGGGATTTGTTGGGTTTTTATGGCTCATGGCAGCAGCATTGAATTTCACTCAATTAAAGAAATGAATAAATGATGCAGAAACAACCTTATTTTTATAAATTATTTATTCGTAATTCAAATAATTTATTGTATAATGAAAATGAGATTAAAAATAGAAATAGGAGGAATAGAAATGGTTGCAATAAAAGAGTATTTTGAAGTAACAAATAGCGCTCTTGATAAAGCATGTGCATCTCAGCGTGAACAACTTCTTCATATGGCAAAAGCAATGGGAGATATTATGCTGGATAATGGTGTTATTCAATTGTTCGGTGTTGAACAAGATCGTGCTTTTTCTATGGAGTTGGGGTATCGTGCAGGAGGATTAATGCCATACCATCAAATGAATGTAAAAGATTTAGTATTAAGAGGAATCATTAGTGAAAATGAAATGTTTGATGAGGATTTTTATAATCGGAAGGATTTAGCAAAAAAATTATGGGAAACATATAATATTGAAAAGAATGATGCAATTATGATGAGTGTGACTTGTAATGCATATGATAGCGTGCTTGAGATAGCTAAGCTGGCAAAAGAAAAAGGGCATAAAGTAATGTTAGTAGGCAATAAAAAGGGATTAGAGAATGGAGCATACCAAGCAAATGCTAAGGAATTATTAGCAATTGCTGATCTGTTTTTGGATTTAAGTATTGCTTATCCTGATACCGTAGTATCATATAAAAACGGAATTAAAATTACGCAAGTAGCTAATGTTGTAGCGAATGTATTTGCGCAGATGTTAACAGCGGAAACATATCGCTATTTAACAGAAAATGGACATGATGCACCAATTTTGTTGAGTGCGAATGTTACAGGCGCAGATGTGCATAATCGTGCTATTTCTGATAAGTACGATGGTCGTTGGAATTCGTAGGAGGGGAATCATGAGTAAAATAAATATGGATGTATTCTATGATGCAACAAAAAAAGTAATTAATGAACTTGAAGCAAAGGAAATGGATAATTTAATGGCGGCATCAAAATTGTGTGCAGATGCAATGATGAATGATGGTGTGGTTCATATTTTTGGTTCTGGTCATTCTGTTGGTTTTGGTTTTGAAATGGCTGGGCGTCCGGGATCACTGGTTCCATTTCATATGATTGAGTCCAGTGATTTTGTAACGAAAGGTTTTTACACATTGGAAGAATTTAAAGATCGTGACAATATCTTTGAAAGACGTCCCGGTATCGCTACAAAATTATATGAAATACATGATATTCGTCCTCAAGATGTATTTATCGTAATTTCTAATTCGGGAATTAATGGATTGGTAATTGATTTGGCAATCAAAGCAAAAGAAATGGGACATAAAGTGATTATTATTACTAGTATGCAACATACTTTGGCGGAGCCGAGTCGTCACCCTAGTGGAAAGAAATTATATGAACTAGGAGATGTTGTGATCGATAATTGTGGACCAAGGGGAGATGCGATGTTGGAAACAGGCGGTATTGAAAAAATATGTTCTATCTCTTCAATCGCTGGTATTTATATTGGACAATCATTAGTAGTAGAAATTTGTCGTATTATGGAAGAAAATAATTATGATGCGCCTCTACTATATAGCGAAGAAATAGAGGGCTATCAAGCACATAACGAATCATTAAAAGAGAAATATAAAGGGAGGATATAAAATGGCTTATGAATTTGAATATATGAGTAAGGTGGTAGAATTATTTCAAGTTGCTCATGATAATAATAAAGAAGTTATCAAAGATTTAGCAGTTAAAGTAGCAGATAATATCAAGAATAATCGTATTATTCATGTTTTTGGAACTGGGCATTCCCATATGATTGGAATTGAATTATTTTGTCGTGCTGGAGGATTAGCAAATGTCAATGCATTATTAGATCCTGATACAGTAACATCAAATGGAGCAAGAAGATCTGGAGCACTTGAACAGTTACCCGGTATTTCTGATATTGTTTATGATCAATATAATATCCAAAAGGGAGATATCATGATTATCTCTTCAAACTCTGGAAGAAATGCAATGCCAATTGAAATGGCAATGCGTGCAAAAAAAGAAGGTGTTTATACAATTGCGTGTACAAACTTACATCAATCTCAAAACACAACAAGTCGTCATCCGAGTGGGAAACGTTTGTTTGAATGTGTAGATGCAATATTAGATAATAGTGTGCCAGATGGAGATGCTTTAATGCAAGTTGGTAGTGTAGCAACAGGGCCCGGGTCTTCACTATCAAGTATGCTCTTGTTGAATACTGTTATCAATGAAGCGTTACAAATTCTTGCAAAAGAAGGAGTGGACCTTCCCGTATTCCAGTCACAAAATGTAGATGGTTTCAATAATGATGCACTATATGAAAAGTATGAAAGTCGTGTAAAACACTTCTAAAAAATAAAGAAAGGCTACGGCCTTTTTTTATTTATAAATTATAGATAAATAGTGAATTTCAATCTTGAAAGTGTTTTAAGATGTGATATAATATAAAAGCACTGTAATCCGGGTGTGGCGAAATTGGCAGACGCACCAGACTTAGGATCTGGCGGGTAACCGTGGGGGTTCGAGTCCCTTCACCCGGACCATTTATACACTTAAGCAAGGATGGAATACCTTGCTTTTTTTATGGATAATAAAGATTTGATGAATTCTAGGATGTACAGCGTTATGTTAAACTGACAGAAAAGTGGGGTGAATCAAATGAAAAGACACATTTTTCCAATCTTGTGTATGGTATTTGCTACTTCGTGTCCCCAGCTCGCTAAGCAAGAATAAAGATATTCAGAACACAGTAGATGAATATCTTGTAAGAAATAAATTAAGAAGAAGAAATAACTATGATGGTTTTGAGCATGAAAGATGAATGAATGATTAGTCGATGTTAAAATAACAGATGTTATTGAACGATATTCAATGACAGTGCAGTGTAGTTATCAGTTGTGAAATGCCTTTAATAAAAGGAGGCGAGATTATGATTGATATACTTTTCACCAGTGGCATTGTAGACTGGTTTGACAAAACTATTAGAATTAACATAAAAACAAAAACATCGACAAGTGATGGATATGAATATCGACTTAATAAGTACATTATTCCATTCTTCAAAGAGAAGAAGCTAAAGGAGGTTACTAGCAATGATATTCAAGAGTTCATTTTCAGTTTGGAGAATGAGAAAACAGGAAAGCCATTAGCCCCTAACACAATATATGGAATTGTAACGCCTATATTTGAGTTCTATGATTACTGTGTAGAAGTAGAGATGATAAAGAACAATCCATGTAAACAAGTGATACTTCCGAAAAGAAAACAGAAGAAAGTGGTAACATTAACGAAGAGAGAAAGATTAGCAATCCTCAAGCAGATAGAGAAGAAACCACAATCAAGGTCAAGGCTTGTACTAGTAGCATTATATACAGGAATGAGACTTGGAGAGTTGTCGTCTTTAAAATGGGAGCATGTAGATTTAGATAATGGATTGATAAAAGTGAAGACGACGAAAGTGAGAGTAAAAAATGATGATCATATGATTTTGTGTACAGATTTAAACAAAATAATATGTAAAACGAAAGTCGTTATAACAGAACCAAAAACAGTAGATTCAACAAGGGAAGTGCCAATAAGTAAAGTGGTTATGAGAGAGTTAAAGGAACAAAGAAAATATGGAAGTGAATATGTATTCCCAAAAAGTAATGGAATAGGGTATGATAATCGAGGAATTCAAAAGTACTTTTCAAAATTGGTGAACAGTTTAGGAATTCAAGGAAAAAGTTTTCACACATTAAGACATACATTCGCAACAAATGCATTAGAATCAGGAATGGATGTTAAGACTTTAAGTAGGATACTAGGGCACAGTAATGTGAACACTACATTGAATTACTATATACATCCAAATGAAGCATACACAAAAAAGGCGATGGAAATGGCATCGTCATATATAGGGAAATAACAAGAATGGTATTTAGATAACTGATAACTGCACAAATTAATTCTAATAAATAAAGATCATATCAAGACTCAAAAAAAGTTCGTAAATCTATTACATTTACGAACTTTTTGTATCAATTTAGAATAGATAACAGCTATTTCTATATAATATTAGCATCTAAGAAAACAAAAAACAATATTTTTTAACCCAAAATATGACAAAAATGTAAATTTCAAAGAAGGAATCAATGAAAAAACATATCAATTTTCAATTATCGTTCGTAAATGTAATAGATTGACGAACAAAAAACCTGCGAAGAAAGTTTCGTTGAAAAGTACAAATTGGGACTATATGTATTTCAGTTAGGTTGGGTAGGCAGATATTTCATAAACAATCGATTGGTTATGAAAAAACATGAAAGGAAAAGGAGAAGATTTATGAATAGTTATAGAGAAGAAAAAAGAGAGGGGATAGGTATGAATAAGATTATTAAGAGTACTTTAGTAGTAATGTTGATGTTTGGTATGTTTATAGCGACCAATGCGTTTCCAGTTAGTGCAGAAGGAACTCCTGCTGGAAATGAAGTAGAGTTTAGAGGTAAAACAACAAGTATTCATGTTGATGATGTTGTGGATGATGGAGTGGTTGTTATTCAATATGATATATATATTGATCCAACATTTGATTATTTTGATACATGTAATATGACAGTCGTTTATAATCCAGAAATGGTGGAATTTCTATCTGTAGAGTCCGTAAACCCTGATTATGTGGCGAGTTCTATGGAAATAACTCCTAATCAACATAATGTGATTATAGTGAATTTACCAATGATTGCTTCTGCTGCAGATGGCTATTTGACAACGATATCAGTAACAATGAAGATTGTTAATGCTTCCGAGCTGATTGCGGCAACAGAATCGATAATTAAATTAGGTTTACATGACGATGATTTAAATGTTGTAATGGGCGGACTTATGATCCAAAACCAAGATATTGTGGAGGGTAAAATTAGTTTTGTAATGCCAATATCAATTACTGACATGAAGATTGAAATAATAGGATTGACTCCGATTGTGAATCCACCTACCATTCCAACAGTACCTACTGTGCCATCCGTTCCAAGTGTTCCTACCACTGGTGTAACGGGAGGTATGTTGTCGTGGATTGGATTGATTTTGACATCAGTAGTAGTTTCTACATTTATCTTTAAGAAAAAGGAAACCGAATAAAATTAAAGAAAGCTTGGTGGATTTCCGTTAAGTGAAAATGTTGTTTAAATTTATGGATCTAGGTGATGGAGGTTGGAGTGATAAATGACTTCAACCTCTTTTGATTAATATGGATATACATAGCCACTAATAACTAATGTACCATAATTATTTGTAATTAAGGATTAAGGCATTTCAATGGAGGAAAGTATGACGAGGAACATGGTAACTATTATCGTCAGCAAAGACGAGAAAATTAGAAAACAAATGGCAAGATTGATCGAAGGGCATGAGATTATTGAATGTGATAGTTTTATTGATGCAATTGCATGTTTATCTCGCAATCAAATGCAGTGCGAAACGATGTTTGCTGACTATAAGTTAGGCTTGTTTACTGGGTTAGACTTACTTGAATGTGTCAAGAATATGAATAGTCAAATTTATACCGTTCTACTAATAAATAGGGCTGATACAGAAGCAGAGATAGAGGCCTTAGGAAGAGAGATTGATTTGATAATCGATTCTGAAAAACCTGATGTAGTTAATAGAGCATATATAGAACGATTACTAGCAAACGGGAAGTTGTCAACTATGGTAAGTATTGAGATGAGTAAATTAGTGATTGGCGATGTTAGTGTTGCATTAACAAGAAGAGAGCTTGCCCTTGTTGGGATGCTGATAAACAGAGCAGGGAATTTTGTGAGCAGAGAAGAAATAGTTTCTAGGATATGGAGAGATGAGATTGATATTAATCAAAGAAGAGTAGATGTTCATATCAGGGCTATTAGGCTAAAGTTGGCAAACAATGGGCTTCCTGATTATATTGTTACGGGTAGAAACGCAGGTTATCGATGGGAGACATCGTAGCAGAGAGCTGAATAGGAAAAAATAAAAGGAATGAAGTAATGATGAAGATAATTAAGAATTTTTTTGAAGTAATAACAGAGGAAATAGATTTTTGCAACTTATATGATTTAGTATATGTGAGTGTAAACATAGTGTTTGTTGTGCAAATATTCATTGTTTTCAGTGCGATGATTAATCCATTCGAAAGTCTTATGGCAGTCAGTGGTTTTTTTCATCTTATTATCATAGTTATTTGCGTTATTTACCTATCTCCTTTAGCTTTTTGCCGTTGTTTGTGTGAAATAAATAGGAAAGTAGAAAGTAAAATGCTTTCTGTCTTTGTCATGTTATGTTCTGTGCTGAATGAATTCGTATTAATTTGGGGTGAAAACGATTTAAGAATCTTAGGTGAATGGAGACAAATGAGTCTTGTAATAACAGGTGCTATACCAGTGATATTATCTATGTATCACTTGCCCAAAACATGGAGGGATAATAAGTAATGTAATCACATTAGGGAAGAGAGTTCATTAATCGTTGCTTGCAATGTGCGATGTCAAACAAAAAAGAAAGAGGAATAAGAATGAAGGAACAAAGCAAGAGGTTATTATTAGTTAGATTTATATTAGTATTAGTTATGTTAGTTTCACTATTTGGATGTAAAATCAAACCTAAAGATCCTATTTCCAATAACTCATGGAAAGCAAGTGATGGATCGTTCATTGTTTTTCAAGACAATGGGGAGTTCTATTGGTATCGAGATGTTAATGTGAAGGATGATTATTATTACTATGGTAATTACAAGATTTATCAAGGAGAGGAAGCGATTGAATTTCTTGACGGTATCACCAAATTCGGACTATCTAAAGAAGAACAGGAAGACTACATTGCGAGATTAAATGCGGTTGGCATTAAAGTAAGTGATTATTACTGTATTGAACTTGTTAATGAGTCTTTGATTACAAATCATGAAGAGCAAATAATAGAGTCTTGGAAGACTTATTATGTTGGGTTTTATATCGAAAAAGAAAATACTCTTGATATGGTGGGCTTGGATTCGAGTACCACTATAACTTTCGTATTATACAAATAAACAGAAAATACGAATTTGTTGAAGCGAAAATCTTAATCAATCAATAGAAATAACCAAAATTGGTATGGTCAACTATACGTTTGGTACAGAGAAAGTGACGGAACGGAAAATGACTAATATTATTCATGTAGATATGAATATTTGGATAATCTAGGAAATAAATTCAAAAGTAAGATTTTAAGGGAAACAAAAAAGAGGTCGCTGATATTCTTGATAAGAGAGTAGGAAAACTTCCTAATTCGAGTAAGTTTTCCAAAATAATAGGATTAGAAGTAACTCCTGCAGCATTAACAAAAATAATAATGTATTGTTTACAGAAACAAATGTGGCAGAAGACTTAATAAATGATGTAACTGTAGCATATATTGATTATGTTGCTGTAAAAATATATTTTTGCTATGTAGCGTAAGAATATATTTTTTTTTTAGGTTTGCAGAACAAGAAAAAACAAGAGAGATTTATCACAGCTTCTATCTTAATAAGACCCTTACATTAAAGAGTTTTTGGATGATTTAGAATTTATGAATGCACACACAAAGGATTACTTAAAAAATGAGTATGATTTGAATGCTGGCATTTTGGCTATGGAAAGAAAATAGAAGACAACGATGGAAAGGTTACTTTCTATCAAAATCAGGGAATTGTAAGATTGTCAAAACTAAAAGACATTTTCTATACAAATTTAGAGAAAATGACTTCTGAAGAAGCTAGTAAAGTGATTGTTTATACAAAAAATATTAATAGTGCATTGGTATAGAAAACCAATGTACTTTTTTGCTTCTAAATAAGATTTAATAAGTGCTTGGAATCAGCTAGTGTTGTTATGGATGCTAACTTTGTTTATTTTGAGGTGAATTTACTGAAAATAATATATATGGATTTAATGAAAAAATGATTTGTGAAGATTAATATTTTCGTAGTTTTTTGAATTTATTATAAATAATTTACATAATTTAGTAATTAACAAGAGATGCTCACTTAAAAATATTTAAATATAATAGTAGTTATTGCTTGCTGAAAACCATTTTATAGAAAAAGGAGGAAAAATGATAACAAGCACAATATTTGGAAAGCAAATAGACGAATGGTTAGAAAATCATATAAAAATAAAAGTAAAAACATCAACATATGATGGATATGAATATCGGATAAATAAGTACCTATATCCATATTTC
>JGI994J12354_10000181_pt1 | contig 60516 bp, 45 predicted proteins | sample IntmicLarv3ML3BL_FD_12354 | JGI IMG/M metagenome (IMG submission 12354) | reverse complement strand
TCACCTTTTGTCGGTACTTTATTCTCTAAATTACTTACATTACTACCAATAATACACTCCTTACATCACCAAATAATTACATTCACCTTTTATCAGCACTTTATTCTCTAAATTACTTACATTACTACCAATAATACACTCCTAGTATCACCAAATAATTACATTCACCTTTTATCAGCACTTTATTCTCTAAATTACTTACATTACTACCAAATAATACACTCCTAGTATCACCAAACAATTACATTTACCTTTTATCAACACTTTATTCTCTAAACTACTTACATTACTACCAATAATACACTCCTTGCATCACCAATTAATTACATTCACCTTTTATCGGTACTTTATACACCGAACTGCTTGCAGTAATATATAAATCTTTCATATTTTCTCCGCCAAAACAAAAATTCCCCACATACTCTGGACATTTAAGTATAGCTAAAGGCTCTCCTGTAGGTTCAAGAACCCAAATTCCTGCTGGTCCTGTAACCCATATATTTCCGCTATAATCAATTTTCATTCCATCCACAGCTCCAGCGCCATAAGAAGTATTAAGAGTTGCCAAAACCTTAGGTTCACTAAAATCGCAATTTTCATTAATATCAAATACAAAAATCTGCTGAAGATTAGTATCATTTACATATAAAACTGTTTCATCATTAGACAATGCTATTCCATTTGGTCTTTTAATACCGCCATACACAAGTTTAACATCGCCATTTGGTTTTATACAATAAATACCATTAATTCCAATTTCACTCTCAACCCCCATTGCCTCAGAATAAGGGTCAGTAAACCAAATTGTGCCATTTTTTGATACAACAACATCATTAGGACTATTAAATCTCTTCCCTTTATAATATTCTGCTATTGCTGTACTATCACTATCTGTTATCATTGCAATTCTATGTTTACTGCTTTCTGTTGATATAATATTACCGCAATTATCCATTGCAAGTCCTATTGCACGATTTGAATTACTCCTATAAACCGAAACTCCATTATTTTCATTAAAACAATAAATCATATCATCTTGAAAATCTGTGAAATAAAGACAATTTTTATTATTATCCCAAATAGGCCCTTCAGTAAACCTATAACCATTTGCAATACATTCAAAATCAAATTCTTTGTAAAATATATCCCTTGCCTTATCTTTAAATATAATAATTTTATCCAACATATTTATATTACACCCTTTGCTTTTGCTACATATGGATTTAATTCCTCTAAAGGAGGAAATATCTCATCCATACGTTTCAACACTGTTTCATCTAAAATTATTTCAAGTGACCTAAATAAATCTTCCAAATCTTCTACTGTGTTTGGTGCAATTATAATCGAATTTACTGCCAAATGACGCATCTCCCATGCCAATGTAACATTAGCTGGCTTTTCTCCTATATCACAACACAGTTTTGTAAATTCTTTTAATTGATTTTGTAAGTATCTAAAATGAAATTCAGCCTCTGCACTTAATTTATATTTCTCTAAATATCTCATATCTATACCCAAAATTCCTCTAAACAATGGGCTAAATACAGTTATACCTATTCCCTCTGAAAGTGCCATTGGCAGCATTTCATGTTCAGCCAAACGATTAAGAGGTGTATATAAATGCTGTTCGCTTATAAGACCCATAAAATTTCTGCGCTTAGCTGCTGCCTGTGCTTTTACAATTTCCCATGCATCATGATTACTTGAGCCTATATAATCAACTTTCCCCTCACGAACAACACCCTCAAAAGCCTCCCAAATTTCATCCCAGCTCGTTTCTGGATCATGCTTATGCATATTGTAAAGCTCAACCTTTTCAACTTGCAATCTCTTTAAAGATGCCTCCAGATGTCTGCGAATTTTATATATTGATAACCCCTCTCTATTGTTAGGACCATCTGTACTATCCATTTCAAAAAGTCTTCCAACCTTTGTTGCAAGCACTGTTTTTTCTCTGCGAAGTCCTCCTGTTTTAAACCATTTCCCTATTATTTCTTCTGACATTCCACGGCAGTCAAGCCCCCCATAAACATTGGCTGTATCAAAAAAGTTTATACCCCTTTCCATAGCAGTATCCATAATTCTAAATGCTGTTTTTTCTTCTATAACTCCCCAATCATGAAACCCATTAGTACTTCCCTTTCCAAAACTGGCTGTTCCCAAACATAATTTACTTACCCATAGTCCAGATTTTCCTAATCTATTATATTTCATGTTACTCTCCTAATTTTTGCTTTAAATTATAATTTATCTTTTTCTACTAAAACAAACCACAATACTATATTAATTTCTTGATATATATTCTTTCATAATATCATCAAAACCCGTACGTTTAAGTATATTTATCACATCTTTCATACTTTTTGCATCGAATTTATGTAAAATTCTATTTACCTGACTTTTAATTGTAACGATACTTACAAATCTTGTATCAGCAATCTGCCTATACTTGTTCCCCTGATACACCTGAGTTAAAATTTCAAATTCACTATTTGTAAGTTTAGACATAATATTATATGTATAAAGTAAACTTTCCTGCTGTATCTTCATACGTGCAAATTCATCCACAATCTTTTTTGCAACATCTGGCCTTAACATCATTTGATTACTATGCACATTCCTAACAGCATTAGCTATATCAGTTACTGAATCCGTTTTTAAAATATAATCCATAACTCCAGCACAATACGCTCTAAATAACAAACTATCATCTTCATGTATTGTTAATATAATAACTCTAATATCTGGCTGTGTTTCCAAAATTTCCTCAACAGCCTCTAAGCCCGCAGTTGGAGTTTCCATAAGAATATCCATTAAAATAACATCAGGTTTAAGTTCCTTTGCAATTACAACAGCTTCTGCTCCGCTCAACGCGTTTCCAATAACCTCCAAATCTTTCTCTTTATTTAAAATAGACGAAAAATATTCGCAAATATCCTTCATATCATCTACAACTAATACCTTAATCTTACCCATGTTCTCCTCCAAATAACCTACAAATAACAGATATAGTTTATAGGTAATTGATAAAATTAATTAGAAACCCCAGATTTTACTTCCTTACCCCTAGTCAGCAGTATCTCTACCCTTGTCCATTTCCCCTCTTCACTCAACACACGCATATATCCCCAATGTGCTTTAATTACCCGTGAAACATAAGATAGTCCAATTCCCCAGTTATTTTGCTTTGACCTCGTTGAATAATACGGTTTATAAATTTTGCTCATCGACTTAGGTGATATCCCCTGACCATTATCCTCAACTGAAAAATGCACCCAATGTTCACTGACTTCAAGCGATAATGTTATACAAGGCTCCTTAACACCTTTTAAACCATCAACAGCATTCACCAGCAAGTTTATTATAACCTGTGACATATGATATAAATCATAATTGCAATAAATCTGATTACAGCAATAGTTAGTTTTTAGTACTATACCCGCTGGAAGCGGCGAACTTTTAAGTGCCTGATTTATAGCCATAAAAAAATCTCTGTTAATTGTCCTTATTTTAAAATCCTTTATATTATTTATAGTCTGTGTTAAAGAATCCAGATGACTATTACTAAGCTCAAGTAACCTATTTAATTTATTAAGCCCCTCTTTTGTTCCATAACTATCAAGTACCTCCTCTGCTAAAATTTTAGTACTAAAAATAACATTCTTCTCCGAATGCAATACATCTCGCAAATTATTATGCATTCCCCTAAGATTTTTCTTAATTGAATATTCTTTAAAATACTTTAATAAGTTTGTTGTTTGAAATCGAATTAGAAAATATGATATAAATAACAAACTTGCAAATGAAATTACTGGTAATACACTGGTATAGTACCTTGGTACAACAGAAACATTAATGCTTCTCCAAAAACCGTTTTGCAGCAAATTATTTAATGTGGATAATGGCATATCTGAGAAAAAGAAGAAAATAAACATGCTGTCAAGTGCCACTAAAGCTATAATTAAACTAAGCATCTGCTCTAAAAATAATGTCAGTTTATGCTTTTTATAATAATATATAAGAAAAAATATAGGATATGCAAGATATAAATATACTCCAAACATTAAAACAATATGTATTATACCTATCAATAAGACAAAAATCGCTCTGCCCTCTCCAATAGTAAATTGCTTCAAAAAAATTCTATATCCTGCAACTGGATTATAAAATATAAAATAAGCAATGCAATATAACATCATCGAAATCTTAATTATTATATTTGATGAATATTGAATATTTTTACTTTTCTTTATGCACTTTGCAAAGCTGCTGACAAATAATAAATTCATAATTAAAAATATAACTATTCCAATATTACGAACTATTTGTAATTCTGTAATTGAAAATGAAGTGATTTTATTTAAAGACTTAAAAATTTTAGCATCCAAGCGACTATATATAACATTTCCAGAAACATAATAATTACCTGCTCGCTGAATTTCAATAACCATTGTACTAACAGCCGTCGCCATTCCAATGCTCATAGCAGCAAATAAAAAGCTATATTGATTTTTATAACTCCATGATACTAAAACTATAGCAAATATCACCATAAACAAAACCGTTAAAGCCATAAACTTTTACCCCCTTTATGACTTAATTTTATCCCTTTACAGAACCATTTGTCAAACCATCTATAAAATATCTATTAAAAAATATAAATATTAAAATCATAGGAATAATTGAAATAGCTGTACCTGCAAGCATTACATTCCAATTAGAAGCGGCCTCTCCAGTACTTTTCAAATTTACAACTCCAACAACTAAAGGCATACGTTTTGGGCTAGACATAGTAAATACCAATGGCATAAGATAATCATTCCATGCACTTCTAAATTCTAATATACCTATAGTTGCAATTAATGGTTTTAACAATGGAAACATAATATGTCTATATATTCCAAAAAAACTGCATCCATCTATTTTAGCCGCCTCATCAACTTCTTTTGGAATAGTAGCAATATATCCCCTTGCTATGAACAAGTTACCTACATTAAGTCCTAAAACCCTTATTAATATTACACCAAATAGACTTTTATTAATCCCAAAAAATCTAGCAATCATAAGAGTCGGATACAAAGTAAGACTTCCAAGAGATACAAACATAGAAGAAAGTACAATTCCAAATATAAGTTCTTTCCCCTTAAAACGCCCTCTTTCAAAAACATATCCTGCTGTAGTACAAGTAATAATAGTCCCTCCAACTATGCAAAGCGACATATACACACTGTTAAATGTATATTGTTTAAAATTAGCTAATCTCCATGCCTGAATATAATTATCGAATACAAATCTTTCAGGAATAATTGAACTAGGATTTGCAAGAAGTTCTTGATTGCTTTTTCCTGAAGCCATAAGTGTATAGAATATAGGAAAGACTGCAACAATTACTGCTATTATCAAAATTATATATGTAATTGTTGTAACTATAATTTTATTAGTTTGCATTTTACGAGTTTTCATACATTAGCCCTCCTATTCTACATTCATCTTACTGCTTGCTTTTAAATATATTATAGTAATAATTCCTAAAAATATACCAGTTACTACAGACATTGCTGACGCATAACCTATTTCAGCCTTACGTCCTGAATAGCCAAAGAAATACTTAAATATATATGTCATTACTACTTCTGTTTGTCCATTTGGCTGTCCATTAGTAGATGCCATAACTAAATCATTTACTTTAAGGCTTCCTATTATGGCATTCAATAAAATAACCCTAAAAATCGGACCAATCATAGGAAGTGTTATACTTATAAAACGACGCACACCACCAGCTCCATCAAGTCTTGCACATTCATGTAATTCTTTAGGAATACTTTGGAGTGCCATAAGGAAAAATATTATATTAATCCCCACATACGACCACACTGACGCAATACCAAGCACCAGCATAGCTGTCCATTTTCTTCCAAACCAATCTATCGGTCTTTGTATAAAACCTATATCTATAAGCATACTATTAATAACACCCTGATACGCCGCAAACATAAGTGAAAATATAAGTCCAATAATTGCCGTACTTATAATAGTCGGAAGAAAAAGTGAAACACGAAATATCCCCGTTCCTTTTACGTTTTTATTTAAAAGTACAGCGAAAAATAATGCCAGAGGAATTTCAATAATAAGCTTTCCTCCCGCTAAAATAACTGTATTTAATAGCGATTCCCAAAAAGCTGAATCTCTGGTAAACACACGGACAAAATTTTCAATCCCATTTATATGCCCTCTAAATCCATCATAGCTATAAATTGAATATTTCAAAATATATAATATAGGAATATATGTAAATATCATAAATCCAATAAGCATAGGTGACAGCATCATCACAGCCTGTACTGAATCTTTCCCCAAAAATCTTTTAGCTGTACTTGCTTTCCCATTTTTAAAATACTTCATAGCCACCCTCCTTAAACACATTATTAATAACATATTTCTTTTAAGAAATATTCACATACCAAAATTGTTACATTAAATTATTTATGGTAATATTACTCCCTGTGCAAGAAGTACCTCCTGAAGTTTAGTTACATCTATATCACCTACAGCAAGGTTAGATTTAATTGCAATACCTGCCGCCGCACCTGCTGCTTCTCCTGTTTGCATACATGCTGATATAGCCCGAATACCACTTTGAGCCACATGGTCACAGCTTATACAACGACCGCCTAAAAGCAAGTTTTCTATTTTTTCAGGAACTAAACTGGCGTAAGGAATTTGGAAAGAACGTTCGCCATCAATAGGCACATATATATGTCCGCTATATCCTGCCCCCTCAACACTTCCATCACCATCCATTTCTGCATCAGGAGCAAGCATATCGTAAAAACGTGGATATACTGCTATCACATCATCAAAATTACGATTATTTTCCATGTCTTTAATACTCAACTTATATTTTCCTCTTATACGTCTGCTGTCCCTAAAACATATTTCAGTAGCAATTGATGAAAGTTCTAAATGCTCCATTCCTTCAAAATTATCCCTCATATACTTAACCATTTCATCAATATATTCCCTACATTCCATTTCTCCTCTTGATAAATCTATTACATCTACAGGGTCAATCTTATACGCACAAGGATAATTAACATATGTAATCTGTCCCCCTGCTGTCAATCTGCCAAAAGGAAGGTCCTGCCTTTTACATTTAAGACCTGTCTTACCTGCTCTATAATCTTCTTTATATTCTGCTCCAATTTTCTTTAATTTATCCTCTCCATCCTCAATAAGAAGTGCTGAATTGACGCCTGCTACCCTAAAACTAAGTGTTCCTGGCTGGCATAAATTATCAGTTTCCCGTCCCTGCTCAAAAGGAACTCCTGCACTAAATGCTACATCTCCATCACCTGTACAGTCAATAACTTGCTTTGCCTTAATTGCAACTGGCCCTTTTTTGCTTTGTATAATTACAGCTTCAATTTTATTATCTTCAACTATAACTTCATTTACAAATGAATGAAATAATATTTCTACACCGCTATTTCTAACGAAACTATCCAAATATATTTTTAAATACTCACTGCTAAATCTATGCGGCGAATTTGGTCTTACATCATGTGAACGTCCATACCTTTCCTTGTATCCACTTTCCATTTTTTCATATACACCACAAGCTTTAAATGGAGTTCCTTTCATAAAATAATTACAAGTTTCAACATAACTTTTCGTAATATTTCCGCCAAGAAAACCATTTTTTTCTAATAATATAACTTTATTGCCATTTCCTGCCGCTGACACAGCCGCACCTACACCAGCAGGCCCGCCGCCTACTACCAATATATCAGTTTCCATAATAACAGGTGCTTTTTTTGCTTTTATTAATACTTCCATAATATTTTATCTCCTTAGTTTCATATAAAAACCTACCGCCAGAATATATATATCTGGCGGATATTTTTATATAATATTTTTAATTTATTTTGCTGCTTTAACATCTCTTCCTGCCGGTGTACGGAAAGTTTCCAGTATATCCTTATCTACTTGACTTGCAAGTGCGTCATTATAACGTTTATCCAAATCAGCAAGAACATCTGCCGCATTACCGCTTGGATTTTCAATAAATAATCCAAGAACTGTATCACGGAAATTCTGACCCTCAACTGTTACAAATGTATCAGGCATAGGAAGCATAAGTACTCTATCAGGTACATCTGCAAACTCTGCAAATCCTACTTGTTCAGGTTCAGTAGCAGCCATATCCTTAGCTTCCTGACGGAATGGTATGTATAATGATTTTTCATACATTTCTGCCATACATTCATCAGAATAGAAGAATTTAAGAACCTCTAATACTTTAGCTGCTTTTTGAGGTGTATCTACTGCTGACTTGCCTACTCCAAGCAATGAAGTAGCATCTGAAAATTCTTTATATTTTCTGCCGCCTGCCTCAAAAGTAGGAATATCTACAACTTCCCAATTACATTTTGCAGGAAATTGTTCATTATATACGCCTACATCAAAACTTACTGCTGGTAATATTCCTACACGTCCCTCTGCAAATTGTGCTCTCATAGCATCTGCATCAAGTCCTGAAGAACCAGGAAGTACGCTTCCATCTGCTACCATTCCCATTATTGCTTCAATTTGCGGTAACATTGCTGAAAAATTAAACTGTAATGTATCATTATCAAAACCGATATTTCCTACATTTTGTCCTGCATGGCGAAGTACATATGAAGTTGCAATCCAATTTGATTGTAACCCAAGAGAGTATCCAAACTCTGTGCCGCCTCCATTATCTGTAATTATTTTTGCATATTCTCTAACTTCATCCCATGTATTAGGTGCTTCTGTAATACCATTTTTATCAAATAAATCACGATTTATTACAAATTTATATGTAGTTAAATTATAAGGCAATGTATATACCTCATCATTAAAAATATGCTGATTAACAGAAAGCTGACCATCATATCTTGCAATAAACTCTTCACTGCCTGCAAGTTCACTTATTGGTATAAGATATCCTGCATCAACAAAGTCCTTTAATATAGTTCCATTTGGTCTAAATAAATCAGGTGCATCATCTGACTGTGCAGCCATTCTAATTATATCTTCCCAGTTGCTTCCATGCACAGTATACTCAATGTTTATACCTTTTTCTTTTCCTATAGTAGCATTAAACCTATCAATTTGTTCCAATCTCAAATCTTTTTCATGGCCATTATCTGACCAAACACGAATTGTTTCCATTTCCACATTTTCTGATGTACCTCCTGCATTCTGTCCTTGTTCTGCTGATGTTGCAGTGTTTCCAGTTTGTGAATTACTGCAACCTGTAAAAACAAGTGCGGCTGAAAGACAGCTTAATAATACACTTCTTATCAATTTGTAATTACTCATTTTCCAAATCCTCCTTTTACTTTTCCGCCATTTTTGTTCATTTTAATTATATATCTTGTCCAAAATAATATAAAGATATAAATTTTATACAACCCTTTTAATAATTGACTTACATTTTCTTTTATGTTAAACTACAAAAATAGTGATTTTTAATATCAACTTAGTTAAAATGTATAATTTAATACATTTTGATAATTAACTTCAATCTTTAAATATTGCTTAACGTAGAACTTAAAGATTTAATCTATTCAGAAAAGAGGTCTAAAAATGAAAATTGTTTTACTCGAATCCTTAGCTATCCCTGATACTTTGCTTGCTTCATATGCAAATATCTTAAGTGCACAAGGACATGAATTTTGTGCATACCCTAAAGATACTAACGAAGACACACAAATTGCTCATGCTAAAGATGCTGATGTTATAATGTTAGCAAATATGCCTCTTAGTGCTAAAGTAATTGAAAATTGTCCTAATCTTAAATTTATTGATGTAGCTTTTACAGGTGTTGATCATGTAGCTTTAGATGCTGCTAAAGCTAGAAATATTGCTGTAAGCAATGCTTCTGGATATGCTAATGTTTCTGTTGCTGAATTAACACTTTGTATGATGTTGTCACTTCTTAGAAATGTTCCGCAGGTAGATGCTCGCTGCCGAAATGGACAAACTAAAGAAGGCTTAGTAGGACGAGAACTTAAAGGTAAGACTGTTGGTATTGTAGGTACTGGCGCTATAGGTATAGAAGTAGCTAAACTTTGTCATGCATTTGGCTGTGAAATAATTGGATATGATGGTTTCCCTAAAAAAGATGCGCCTGATTATATTACATATACAAGTCTTGAGGAACTGCTTGAACGCTCTGATATTGTAACTTTGCATTGTCCGCTAAATGATAGTTCACGCAATTTAATTAATAAAGAACGTATAGGTCTTATGAAGTCACGTTCATATTTAATAAATGCTGCACGTGGTCCTGTTGTAGATTCACAAGCGTTGGCTGATGCATTAAACAACGAACAAATTGCAGGTGCTGGAATAGATGTTTTTGAAATTGAACCGCCTCTTGATACTGCTCATCCGCTTCTTAGTGCTAAAAATATAATAGTTACTCCTCATATTGCATTTGCATCTGATGAGTCTATGAAATTACGTGCTGATATAGTATTTGATAATCTACATTCATGGATTAAAGGTAAACAGATAAATACAATCATTTAATCATTTACCTCATTACAAGACAAAAGAGATAAACTTAATGTGAGGTAGACTTACTGATGATTACACAGTAAATTGGTAAAATATTGATTAGAGGCATGTTATACATTACCAAGATAGAGCATAAAATATAAAGATATATATTACATCGTTTTATATAGTCAGATAAAACTTTAACAAAGTTCAGTTTGAAAATATAGAATTTTAACACTATAAATAAAAATAGAAATAATCTTAGAAAAATTATAATTACATGATTTTTCTAGGATTATTTTTTGCATTATAGTAAAAATCCCCCCAAATAAAACTCTTTGTTCTATAAATATTTTTTACTTGTTTTTTATTCTGCTAACATGTATACTCAAAACTAGATTTATATAAAATTAATTTAAGGAAGATAATAATATGCTGAATATTTATAAGACAAAAAACGGAAAACTTCACAAGACAGATAAACTTGGCAAAGATATGTGGGTCAATATTACAAATCCAACACCTGAAGAAATAGATACAATAATCAAACATTCTAATATTAACATTAATCATCTTAATGCAGCACTAGATATAGAAGAATACTCTCGTGTAGAAATCACGCCAAACTACACAATAATTTTGATTGATGTTCCTTTAAAAGAAATTCGCAATGAAACAAATGCATTTACAACTATCCCCTTAACGATATTGCTAATTAATAATTGTATAGTGACAATCTGCTTACAAGAAACAGAACTGATAAAACCTTTTATAGATGACATAAATGTTCATGTTGATACTGCAAACAGAATAAAATTTACATATCAGCTTTTTCTTCGTATTGCTTCACTATACCAAACTTACTTACGTGTAATAGATTCAAAACGTATGGAAATTGAAGCTAATTTTAAAGGAAAAACTAAGAAGTCTGACCTAATTGAATTACATGAACTAGAATCTAACTTAGTTTATTTCGCAACCTCACTAAGTGCCAATAGTATTGTATTAGAAAAATTATTAATGCTTAATAACTCTAAAGAACATTCACAAAATGATATTGATATTCTAAATAATGCAATTATAGAACATAGACAAGCTGCTGAAATGACCAACATTTATCGCAGTATTATTAGTGGTACCCGTGAGCTGCTCGCTTCAATAATAGACACTAACTTGAATACTGTTATGAAATTGATGACTTCAATTACTGTTGTAATGTCTATTCCCGCTATTATATCTGGTTTTTATGGAATGAATGTTAATCCAGATAGTATTCCGCTTGCTGATGTATCTGGTGCTTTTTTACTTGTAAGCGGTATAACTGTTGCAATATGCATTAGTGCAATTTTAATATTAATGAAAAAAGATATGTTGTAAAACTTTAATATTTATAAAGTAGTTTTGATTTAGTATAAAAAACATAGTTTTCTGAAAAATACAAAACTTCCAAACTGAGTAATTTTACCTTACATCAGATTGGAAGTTTTTAATATTTAAGACAATTTAGGTACATACAAAAATTTGTACATAATTTTATGATATATTTTATTAATTTTTATTCACTGTGAAAGTTCTATACAAAAATAAACAGTTATAACTTTGTAAGCAAATTTTATTATAACATATAATACTATAAATGTTACTTTTTAGTATTTATACAGTGTAACATAAGTATGTAAATACTTTAAATAATAAAACAATTTACTTTATAAATAAATTTTACCATAAAATATAATACTATAAGTATTACATTTTAGTATTTATACTGTGTCACATAACTATGTAAATGCTTTAAATACCAAAGTTTCAAATATTAATATCTCACGATATTTTATACCCTTAAATATAAAATATACTCATTATTAATGCAGGACATGCGTAATTGTCTATAACAATTCAGAAATGAATATTAATTATACATGTTCATTATATAAAGATTAAATATTATATATCTTGCTTTTCACTTGAAATTTGATAGTTCTCAATATACTGCCAAATTTCCTCTCTGCCTTGTTTATTAAGTGCTGAAAATGGGAATATATTACTCTCTGTATTCATGCCTAAAGCTGTTCTAATCATTTTAACATGCTTTTGAATTTGACTGCGTTTTATTTTATCCAATTTAGTTGCTATAATTATTGGCTTATAACCATTATGTACTATCCAATCATACATAGTTTTATCATTTTCAGAAGGCTCATGTCTAATATCTATCAATAAAAATACAGCTTTTAACTGTTGAGATTTATTTAAGTATCTTTCTATCATTTTCCCCCATTTTGCCTTTACCTCTACACTTACCTTTGCATATCCATATCCCGGAAGATCCACATAATACATAGTATTATTTATATTATAAAAATTAATAGTTTGTGTTTTCCCTGGTGCAGATGAGGTTCTTGCCAGGCTTTTTCTATTCATCAATGCATTAATCAATGAAGATTTTCCCACATTAGATTTACCCGCAAAGGCAAATTCATATTTATCATTTTCTGGCATATCACTAGTTATACCACATACAGTTTCAAGTTCTGCACTCTTAATAATCATAATTTCTCCTCTTTAAATCAAGTATCGATTTATCAATGCTTTTTTATCTATATTCATATTTCCCTAATATGAAAACTTATACTACCAATGCACATTCTAAAACATCTTTAATATGTTTTGCATAAACTATATTCAATCCATCTGTTATTTCTTCTGACAATTCTTCTATGTCCGGAATGTTAGCATATGGAACTATAACAGTTTTTATATCAGCTTTTTTAGCCGCAAGAACCTTTTCTTTTAAACCTCCGATTGGCAATACTCTTCCTCTTAATGTAACTTCTCCAGTCATTGCCACTTTTGCCGAAACTTTGGTATTTGTAATTGCTGATAATATAGCAGTAGTCATAGTTATACCTGCACTTGGCCCATCTTTTGGTATTGCACCCTCAGGAATATGAATATGTACATCATTCTTTTCAAAAAATTCTGGATTTATTCCATATTGTTCTGCAACACTTCTAGCATAACTTATAGCAATTTCTGCTGACTCTTTCATCACATTTCCAAGATTACCCGTAAGTTTTATTACTCCCTTACCAGATACTATATTTACTTCTATCTGAAGTGTATCACCGCCAACACTGGTCCATGCAAGACCTCTGACAATACCAACTTCATCTTTGTCATTTGCTTTTATAAAAGTAAGTTTTTCCTTACCCAAGTAATCTGAAAGATTCTTTGTTGTAATGCTAACTTTTTTCACTTCATTTTCTACAATTTCTCTGGCTACTTTTCTGCAAATCTTCCCTATACTTCTTTCAAGATTTCTTACCCCAGCTTCCCTTGTATAATTATGAATAATTTTTTCTATAGCCTTTGTATTAAATGTAAGCTGCTTATTCTCTATTCCGTTCTTTTTCTTTTGATTATTAATCAAATAATCCTTAGCTATATGAAATTTTTCATTTTCAGTATAGCTGCTAACTTCTATAATTTCTAACCTATCTAAAAGAGGCTTAGATATAGTTTGAATATTATTAGCTGTTGCAATAAAAAGTACCTCTGATAAATCCACTGGCAGTTCCACATAATGGTCTCTAAATTCCTTATTTTGATCTGCGTCCAACACTTCCAGCAGTGCCGCCGCTGTATCACCCTTTATATCACTGCTTAACTTATCAATTTCATCTAAAAGTATTACAGGATTCTTAACTTTAACACGTTTTAATGCTTCTATAATTCTTCCTGACATAGCTCCTATATAAGTTTTTCTATGACCTCTTATTTCTGCCTCATCTCTAATTCCACCTAAACTTATACGCACATACTCTTTACCAAGTGCTTTAGCAACTGATTTAGCTATTGAAGATTTGCCAGTCCCTGGCGGTCCTGCTAAACATATAATAGAACCAGCCTCATTATCAGCTAATTTTCGTACTGCTAAAAATTCTAATATCCTCTCTTTTACATCAAACATTCCAAAATGTTCTTTTTCAAGAATTTCTGCTGCAAACTTAAAGTCCTTAGTGTCTTCTGATTTAGTTTCCCAAGGAAGTGATAACAAGGTTTCTATATAATTTCTTTGCACACTTGCTTCTGGATAACCTTGAGACATTCCCTTAAATTTATTTATGTCTTTGGCGATAGCTGTTTTAATATCTTCACTTGCATTTAAATGTTTTAATTTTTCAGTAAATGCATCTGTTTCTGAAGATATATTACTCTCACCCAATTCTTCTCGAATAACCTTAAGCTGTTCCCTAAGTACATATTCTTTCTGATTTTTATCAATATTAATTTTCACTTTATTTTGAATGTTTTGTTTTATAACCTCAATGTTTGTTTCTCTATCTAAAAATTCACATATTATTATGAATTTTTGCTCTTGATTAATTGTTTCTAATATCTTTTGTCTATATTTATAACTACAAGGTATACTAATTGCAATTTGATCAAGTACTGTACTTAAAGATATTTGACTATTGATATTAGAAACAGTTTTGTTATCTGGCTTGCCATGTAACTTTACATATTTTTCAAATTTTTCTTTTACAATTCTTACATATGCTTCTTCAACATTTTGTTCTAATAATTTTACTTCATCACTTATAACCTCTATTTCACCTTCTAAAACATGCGCTCTTGTATCTAAAGTTTTAAGAACACCCTTTTCAATACCTTCAACCAATATTCTAACTTTATTACCTGGCATTTTAACTATCTGTTTTACTGATGCTAATGTACCAACTTCGTATAAATCCATAATATTTGGCTCATCTTTATCAATAACTCTTTGCGTTACAAGAAAAATTCCTTGATTTGTTCTTAGTGCATTTTCAACTGCTGCTACTGAACGTTTTTTACTTATATCAAAATGAATAAGCATATGCGGTAATACAGTTAATCCCTTTAATGCAATAACCGGCATAATTCTCCTACTATCTTTCACTTAAATCCCTCCAAATAATATTTAAAAATTAAATATCTTTTAACTATTCAATCTGCATATTTATAATTTAAAAAACTCTATCTAAATACAACAATAGCAGGAGGCATTTATATGTCTCCTGCCCTCTTAATTTTAAGCGGTTTCTCCATCATCTTTAGTTATAATCTTAGTTTTTTTATTCTTTTTAGTAACATCAGTAGTACGATATGTTATTCCAGGACTCCCTTCGCCATCAACAACATCTCCAGTAATTGTACATATACCTACATTCTCATCAGATGGAATAATATACATTATATCTGTCATCACAGATTCCATAATGGCACGTAAACCTCTGGCACCAGTCTTTCGTTCATGTGACAGTGATACAATCTTCTTAATGGCTTCCTCTGTAAATTCAAGTTTTACATTATCTAATTCAAATAATTTCTGATACTGTTTTATTAGTGCATTTTTAGGTTCTGTTAAAATTTTCATAAGAGCATTTTCATCAAGAAAATCCAAGGTAACTGTAACTGGAACTCTACCTACAAATTCTGGAATTAGTCCATATTTTATTAAATCCTGAGGAAGAACTTTTTTCAATAATGTATTAATTTCCAACTCTTGTTTAGTAAATACTTCTGATTGAAAACCAATTCCTGCGGTTCCCATTCTTTTTTCAATAACATCTTCCATTCCAGCAAAAGCACCGCCGCATATAAATAAAATATTTGTTGTGTCAATTTGAAGCAATTCCTGCTGAGGATGCTTTCTGCCGCCTTGTGGTGGTACACTGGCAACAGTTCCTTCTATTATTTTAAGAAGTGCTTGCTGCACACCTTCACCTGAAACATCTCTGGTTATAGAAACATTTTCTGATTTTTTAGTAATCTTATCTATTTCATCAATATAAATAATTCCATACTCTGCTCTTTTTATATCATAGTCTGCTGACTGTATCAGTTTTAAAAGTATATTTTCTACATCCTCACCTACATAGCCTGCCTCTGTTAATGTAGTAGCATCTGCAATCGCAAATGGTACATTAAGAAGTTTTGCAAGTGACTGTGCAAGAAATGTTTTACCTGAACCAGTTGGTCCAAGCATCAGTACATTACTTTTTTGAATTTCAACATCAGAATTTATTTCGTTTGACATAATTCTTTTATAGTGGTTATATACAGCTACTGCCAAAACTTTTTTGGCATCACTTTGTCCTATAACATATTCATCCAAAAATTCCTTAATTTCTTTTGGCTTAAGAAGATTAATATCTTCTGATATCTCTTCGCTTTCGTCATTTGCATGCATTAATTCTTCTTCAATTATTTCTCCGCATAACTCTATACATTCATCACATATAAATACACCATTTCCGCCTGCTATTAACTTACGAACCTGTTTTTGATTTTTTCCACAGAAGGAACACTTTACTTGGTTATCATTTTTGGTTGACATAAAACTACTCCTATCTATTTATGCAATACTGCCTTTAATGTTTTTGAATAACATCATCAATAAGGCCATATGCTTTAGCCTCTAAAGCTGACATATAATTATCTCTTTCTGTGTCTAGTTCAATAACTTCTATCTTTTGTCCTGTATTAGCTGCAAGTATTTCATTTAATTTTTTCTTAGTTTTTAATATATGATCTGCCACAATTTTAATGTCAGTAGCCTGCCCTCTGGCACCGCCTGATGGCTGATGTATCATTATCTCTGCATTAGGAAGTGCAAAACGTTTCCCTTTTGCGCCACCTGACAATAAAAATGCTCCCATACTAGCAGCCATTCCAATACAGGTAGTAGATACATCACATTTTACAAAATTCATAGTATCATAAATAGCCATTCCAGCAGTAACTGAACCTCCTGGACTATTAATATATAAATTAATATCCTTATTAGGATCTTCTGATTCAAGGAATAAAAGCTGTGCCACAACTAGGCTGGCTGTTACATCATTTACATCTTCTCCTAAAAAAATTATTCTATCTTTTAAAAGTCTTGAGTATATATCATAAGAGCGTTCACCACGACTTGTAGATTCTATTACATAAGGTACTAAACTCATTTTATTTCCTCCTTATACTGTTTGTTCAAATACATTTTACTAAATATAAATAGACTTTTCCATATATCAACATAGATACTTATTAGTTATATATCTACTAATAGGCGAACAAAACCTTGCTATGTTCGCCTAAGTCTTTTATTATTATGGCCTTATTGAAATAAGGTTATTTTATGATTTAATATGCTATGCCAGATTAAGAAAATATCAGCTTTAAAAGGTTCAACATACTAGGCTTCTTTAGCAGACTCAACAACTAAATCAACAGCTTTTTGAACTGCAATATCAGCCTTTACATTTTCTTTTTCTGCTTCGCCCATATAAGATTTAAGAGTATCAATTTCCATCTTATATGCTGCTGCCATTCCTTCAAGTTCTTTTTCTACATCATCATCAGATGCTTCAATCTTTTCAGCTTTTACAATAGCTTCAAGAACTAATCTAGTCTTAATTCTTTGTTCTGCCTGTGGCTGCATTTGTTCTTGCATTTTATCAGGTGTCATACCTGTAAACTGCATATATTGTTCCATTGTAAGACCTTGCTGCTGCATTCTCTGTGAAAAATCATTGAGCATAGTATTTACTTGCTCACGAAGCATAGCATCTGGAATTTCCATACTTGCATTTTCTACTGCTAAAGCTACTACTGCATTTTCTTTTGCTGTCTTAGCTTCTGCTGTTTTCTTTTCTTCAAGTTTAGTTTTCAAATCAGCTTTATATTCTTTCATAGTTTCAAATTCTGATACTTCTGACGCAAATTCATCATCTGCTACTGGAAGTTCTTTAGCTTTAACAGCTTTAATTTCAACTTTGAAAAGTGCAGGTTTTCCAGCTAGTTCTTCTGACTGATATACTTCTGGGAAAGTAACATTTACATCTACTTTATCACCAATATTTTTACCAATAAGCTGTTCTTCAAAGGTATCAACAAAAGAATGTGAACCAATTACTAATTCATAATCTTCTCCTTTACCGCCTTCAAATGCTACATCATCTACAAAACCTTCAAAATCAATAATAGCTTGATCTCCATTTTCTATAGCTCTATCTTCTATAGATATTAATCGTGAATTTTGGTCTTGAACCTTAGCGATTTCTGCATCTATTTCTTCGTCTGTAACTTCAATACTAGACTTTTCTACTTTTAAGCCTTTATAATCGCCAAGTGTAACTTCTGGTTTAAGTGCCACAGTTGCAGTAAATATAAATTCTTTACCTTTTTCAATTTGCTTTATATCGATTTCTGGACGCGCTACAACATCAAGTTTACTTTCTTCTAATGCATTAGGATATTCTTCCTGCAATAAAATATTAGCCGCATCTTCATAAAATACACCTACACCATACATTTTTTCTATCATAAGACGTGGTGCTTTACCTTTTCTAAATCCTTGCATATTAAATTTGCTTTTGTTTTTAAGATAAGCCTCATTGATAGCTTTATCTAATTTTTCTGCTTCTACTGTAACTGTCAATTGTGCTGTATTTTTTTCTAATTTTTCCACTTGTAAACTCATTTAATAAATGCCTCCTTGAAAATATATAAATTATATTTTTATCTACTTTTTTTAATACGAGAAATGTCTCGCTTTCTCTGACTAAATTTATGATATGTTTTTGAAGTTGATATAATTACTTCATAAAAAACAAAAACACCTACAATTTGACATTATAGCACACTTTTAGGTTAATTGCCATACCCTTTTTGTATTTATTATTAATAGTTTTCTAATAATATATACTTCGTTTTATAGTAATTGGTTATTATTCTTTTTTCTAAAAGATTTTCGCTGTCTATCTCAACATTACAAACCATATTTAATATGTGATGTATTATTATCTACATATCAAATATGGGTTATAATTTTACAAAACTACTATCTAATACACTGCTAAAATATCTAATCTAAACAATCATTTAGCTGTTTGTACTAACTTCATTTTTTAATATAATTTTACTTTATTTAATTAATACTTCTGAACATAACTACTTTTCTATTATATGTAAGTAAATTTATTATATATAGCACTAATATATCACTGATATATTTCTCTTTATTTAATCAGCAATCAAATCTCACATTTTACTTTTCCAATTAAATACAGTTACTATAAGTAAATTATACATATAATATACCTATAGTAACTGTTAAAGTTATATTAATCTTTTTAGATATCTAATATTATTTTAGTCCATTTTAACTACGACTTTTTCCAATTTCCAAATATCTCTTACATACTCTTCAATAGTTCTATCCGCTGTAAACTTACCAGCTTTTGCAATATTTAAAAGTGCTGACTTTGCCCATTTCTCTTTATTTTTATACATTTCTTCTACTTGTTCCTGTGCTTTGGCATATGAACTGAAATCTTTAAGTATAAAATAAGTATCTGCTTTATCACTATTGTTAGTATTAAGAAGTGAATCATACAAATCTCTAAAACGTTCTGGGTCTTCTGGAGAATAAAAACCATTAATTAACTGCATAACTACTTTTCTAATATCTTGATTACTATTAAATATCTCAACTGGATTATATCCGCCTTCATTTTCATATCTAATTACTTCTTCTGCACTAAGACCAAAAATAAATGCATTTTCTCTGCCTACTTCTTCTACAATCTCTACATTCGCTCCATCCATAGTTCCAAGTGTAATTGCACCATTTAACATAAACTTCATGTTACCTGTTCCTGACGCCTCTTTACTTGCTGTAGAAATTTGTTCGCTCACATCTGCTGCCGCAAATATAAGTTCTGCATTAGATACACGATAATCTTCTATAAATACAACTTTAATTTTTCCATTTATAGACTTATCATTATTTACAATCTCTGCGACTGAGTTAATTAATTTAATTGTAAGTTTAGCACGTTTATATCCTGCCGCCGCTTTTGCTCCAAAAATAAATGTTCTCGGATAAAATTCCATAAAAGGATTTTCTTTTATTTTATTGTAAAGATACATTACATGAAGTATATTTAAAAATTGACGTTTATATTCATGTAAACGTTTAACCTGAATATCAAAAATAGAATTAGGGTCAATTTCAATATTGTTATGCTTACTTATGTATTTAGCAAGACGCACCTTATTTTCATACTTAATATCCATAATTTCTTTACAATAACCTGCCATATCTGCATATGGTGTAAGTTTATCAAGTTCTGCTAAATCTGTAATCCAATTTTCACCTATTTTATCTGTAATCCAATCAGCAAGCAATGGATTTGCATGAAGAAGAAATCTTCTTTGAGTAATACCATTAGTTTTATTATTAAATTTTTCAGGCATCATCTCATAAAAATCTCTAAGTTCTTGTTTTTTTAATATATCTGTATGAAGTCTGGCAACACCATTTACTGAAAAACTTGCAGCAATAGCAAGATGAGCCATTTTGACCTGTTCATCATATAAAATAGCCATTTGCTTAATTTTTTCATGGTTTTCTGGATATTTTGCCTTTATTTCCTCTACAAATCTCCTATTTATTTCTTCAACAATCTGATACACACGCGGAAGAAGTCTTGAAAAAAGATCTATAGGCCATTTTTCAAGTGCCTCTGACATTATAGTATGATTAGTATATGCACATGTCTTAGTAGTTACTTCCCATGCTTCGTCCCATGTAAGATATTCTTCATCCATAAGTATACGCATGAGTTCAGCAACTGCTACAGTTGGATGGGTATCATTAAGCTGAAAACAAACTTTTTCATTAAATTTTCTTAAATCATCATGATTTTCTTTATATTTCTTAATTGCTCTTTGTACACTTGCTGATATGAAAAAATATTGCTGTTTTAATCTAAGTTCTTTTCCTGCATAATGATTATCATTTGGATATAATACTTCAACTATATTTTTAGCAAGATTTTCTTGCTCTATAGCTCTATAATAATCACCTTTATCAAAAGAATCTAAATTAAAATTTACAATAGCTTCTGCGTCCCAAATTCTAAGAGTATTAACTATATTATTGCCGTACCCTATCACTGGCACATCATATGGAATTGCCCTTACCGATTCATAACCAGTTTGTATATAATTCACTCTGCCATTTTCATCATATTCAGTTCTGACACTTCCGCCAAATCTAACTTCCTCAGCATATTCTTCTCTCTTTATTTCAAAAGGATTGCCATTTTTAAGCCAGTTATCAGGCACTTCTACCTGATAACCATTTTCAATTTTCTGCTTAAACATACCATATTTATATCTAATTCCACAACCATATGCAGGGTATCCTAAAGTTGCCAAAGAATCAAGGAAACAAGCTGCAAGTCTGCCTAAACCACCATTTCCAAGTGCCGCATCTCTTTCCTTATCTTCAATTAAATTTAAGTCAAGTCCAAGTTCTTCAAGAACCTCTTCAACATCTTTTTTTGCTTTTAAATTTATAATATTATTACCTAAAGCTCTTCCCATTAAAAATTCCATTGAAAGATAATATACAGTTTTTACATCTCTTTTATCATATTCCTTATGCGTAGCAATCCATTCATCAACAATGATTTCTTTTGCCGCATAACATACTGCTGTATATATTTGTTCTTCATCAACTTCTTCTATGGTCTTGCGATATAATACTTTTATATTATCTAAAATACTCTTCTTAAATGCTTCTTTATTAAACCCATAATTTGACATAATTATTCCTCTCAATCTACTTTTTGTACAGCCAAAAGTACCTGTTCACCATTTATGTTCCATGACTTTTCATAACTGTCAGCCATTGTCTGTTCTGTAATCTCAACTGCGAGTACTTCATCTTTAATTATGTTTTCATATTCAGTAAAAATTTCTGCTATTTTTTTATTTTCTGCATGAGATACTTTAATATAGTTCATTACTTCAAATCCAGCTTCTTTACGCATAGTCTGAATTTTACTTATAAGTTCCCTTACAAAGCCTTCTTTTATAAGTTCTTTAGATAAATTAGTATCCAGTACTACAGTAAGTTCTTTTGTACTTTCAGCCACATACCCATCCATTTGCTTTGTATCTATTAACAAATCTTCTTCTGTAAGAACAACAATTTCTCCTGCAAAATTAAATTCAAGTTTGCCTTTAGTCTTAACTTCGTCCATAGCCTCATTTCCATTAAGTTCAGCAAGTGCATTTTTAATATTCCCAAGCTGTTTTCCATATTTTGGCCCTACTGTCTTTAATTGCGGCTTAAATGAATATGAGGTAAAATCTCTTACATCATCTTTAAATTCAACCTTTTTAAGGTTAAGTTCCTCTTCAATGATTTCTACAAAGAATTTAGGCAAAATATTCTCAGATTTTACAAACATAGTACCTATTGGCTGACGATTTTTTATATTTGCAGTATTTCTTGCAGCACGTCCCAGTGTAACTATCGCTAGTACTTCATCCATATTGGTTTCTAAATCTTTATCTATGTATGTATCATTGAATTTTGGAAAATCACAAAGATGAATACTTTTAATTGCTTTAGAATCATTTTTCACTACTAAATTCTGATAGATATCTTCTGTCATAAAAGGAATCATAGGTGCTGCCGCCTTACATAATGTAACAAGTGCTGTATAAAGCGTCATATAAGCATTTATTTTATCTTGTTCCATACCTTTAGCCCAAAAACGTTCACGGCTTCTTCTTACATACCAGTTACTCATATCATCAACAAATTCCTGCATAACTCTAGCTGTTTCAGGAATCTTATAATTTGCAAGATTTTGATCTACCTGTTTAACTACTGTATTTAATTTTGATAATAACCACTTATCCATAACTGGCAGCTTATCATATTCTAATTGATAATTATTAGCATCAAATTCATCAATATTAGCATATAGAACAAAGAAAGCATATGTATTCCAAAGAGTTCCCATAAATTTCCTTTGTCCCTCTATAACTGCCTTTCCATGAAATCTATTAGGAAGCCATGGTGCTGAATTTATGTAAAAATACCACCTAACAGCATCTGCCCCATATTCTTCAAGTGCCGCAAATGGGTCTATTGCATTTCCTTTAGATTTGGACATTTTTTGTCCATTTTCATCTTGGACATGACCTAATACTATAACATTTTTGTATGGCGCTTTATTAAATATCAGAGTAGAAATAGCTAACAATGAGTAAAACCACCCTCTCGTTTGGTCAACTGCCTCTGAAATAAAGTCTGCTGGAAATTGCTTCTCAAATAAATCTTTATTTTCAAAAGGATAGTGATGTTGTGCAAATGGCATAGAACCAGAATCAAACCAGCAGTCAACGACTTCTTTTACTCTGTGCATTTCCTTGCCTGTCATAGGACTTTTTATAATTACATCATCTATATATGGTCTATGTAATTCTATATCGTCAGGACAATTATCTGAAAGTGACTTTAATTCTTCTATACTTCCTACACAATAAAGTTCTCCATCATCACTTTGCCAAATTGGCAATGGTGTTCCCCAATATCTATCTCTGCTTATACTCCAATCTTGTACATTTTCAAGCCAATCACCAAAACGTCCTTTTCCTATATTTTCCGGAATCCAATTAATAGTATTATTATTCTTTATAAGGTCTTCTTTAACTGCTGTCATCTTTATAAACCAAGATTCTCTTGCATAATATATAAGTGGTGTATCACATCTCCAGCAATGAGGATAACTATGTTCAAAGTTTGGTGCCGCAAATAATAAACCTTTATCTTCAAGTGACTTTAAAATTGCATTATCAGCCTTTTTACAAAATGTCCCTGCCCAATCAGTTTCTTTTGTCATTTCCCCTTTGGCATCAACTAACTGCACAAACGGCAAATCATATTTGCGTCCAACTGCTGCATCATCTTCACCAAAAGCAGGTGCTATATGTACTACACCTGTACCATCGCTAAGGGTTACATAAGTATCACAAGTTACAAACCAACATTTCTTATCTGGATTTACAAAATTAAACAACGGTTCATATTCTTTATATTCAAGGTCTTTACCTATATACTTTTCAAGAATTTTATATTCTTCTCCTAACACTTTTTCAAGCAGAGCTTCTGCCATATAATAAGTACTTCCGTCTTTTACTGCTTTAACATAGCTTTCATTTGGATTTACACATAACCCTACATTTGATGGCAGAGTCCATGGAGTAGTTGTCCAAGCAAGAATATATGCATCTTCATCTTTTACCTTAAATTTAGCAATTGCTGAACGTTCTTTTACATCTTTATATCCCTGTGCTACTTCATGGCTTGAAAGTGGTGTTCCGCATCTTGGACAATAAGGTACTATTTTAAAACCTTTATATAATAAATCTTTTTCCCATATCTGTTTTAATGCCCACCATTCTGATTCAATAAAATTATTATGATAGGTTACATAAGGATTTTCCATATCTGCCCAGAAACCTACTGTAGAAGAAAAATCCTCCCACATTCCCTTATATTGCCAAACACTTTCTTTACATTTATCAATAAACGGACTTAAACCATAGCCTTCTATCTGCTCTTTTCCATCTATTCCAAGAAGTTTTTCTACTTCAAGTTCAACTGGCAGTCCATGTGTATCCCAACCAGCTTTTCTTGGAACTTGATAACCTTTCATAGTGTAATATCTTGGTATCATATCTTTAATTACTCTAGTAAGTACATGACCTATATGAGGTTTACCATTAGCAGTTGGCGGTCCATCATAAAACATATATGTTGGAGAATCTTTTCTGATTTCAATACTTTTTTCAAAAACATTATTCTCTTTCCAAAATTTCTCGACTTTCTTTTCTCTTTCCACAAAATTTAGATTAGCGGGTACTTTTTCGTACATTTTAAAACCTCCTAAATTTATTATATAAAACATTTTGTGTTACAGGATAGAATTTCCTATAAAAGTATAATAGAGTTTCGCCTGCAAAGGTCACAATATGTGACATCTGCATTGTATGGCGCAGTGTGCAGTGTATTCCCTAAAGATTTTTATTTTATATGAGCCTTACTTATAAAATAAAAAATGCACCTACGCCCTAGCAAAAGGACGAAGATACACATATCTTCATAAACCACCTATTACAATAAATGAGAATTTATCACAATTCTGCATACATACATATGCGTTCCATATAACGGCGGAAATCCGTCAAAACTTACCCCCTTTATAAAAAGGCTCAGTCCGAAACTCAGGAGTGATTTTCAATACTCTTTCTAATACCGAATTCCCAGCATAATCGGCTCTCTAAAATTAGTTAAAAAGTTCTACTCTCTCCGTCAATGTTTTTACCTATATCTTTTGATAATTATAAGCATAAAGAGCATAATTGTCAAGGAAATAACGTTTATTAAACACTATCAAAAATCTTTTACTTTTTTGCATATCTATATATTTTTTATATACAATTTTTGCAATGCATTAAGTTTAAAAATTAAAATAGCTATAATTATTAAAAATTATACACGCAAAAGTTTATCTATAAATCTAAAATTAATTGTCCTCCGCATTTTTCTTCATACTTTTGCATATATGAAAATAATTTTTTAGTACCAATTACGATTTCATTCTTCTTACATTGGTAATTGATTATATTCATAAGTCTGTTTGCATTGTCACTATTGCAAATATAGTTATTTCCAAAACTTTTTATATATTTTTCTTTCATTCCTGCAAAGTTTTCATCAAGCATTTTATAAAAATATTCCCTATTTCCAGCACGAAGTGTAAGACCTATTCCAAAACACATTATTCCATATACCTTCGCTTCTATACACATATCTAAAAGTTTTCTTATATTTTCTTCTGTATCATTAATATATGGTAAAAATGGTGTTAGCCAAACAATCGTTCTAATCCCATTATCACGCATAATTTTAAGTACTTCAAATCGTTCTTTTGTTGTAGAAACATTAGGTTCTAATATTTTACATAGTTCTTCGTCAGCCGTCGTAAGTGTCACCTGAACTATACATTTTGAATGCTTATTAATTCGTTTTAGTATATCTAAATCTCTGAGTATCCTATTTGACTTTGTAAGTATACATACTCCATGTCCATAAAAATCAATAGTTTCTAAACATTTTCTCATATATTGTAATTTTTCTTCTGCATGCATATATGGGTCTGACATTGCTCCAGTTGATACCATACAACCTTTCTGTTTTCGCCGCAATGTACGTTCTAACATAAATGGAGCATCCGTTTTAACTTCTATGTCCTCAAATTCATGATTAATTTGATAGCAATTGCTTCTGCTATCACAATAAATACAGCCATGTGTACAACCTCTATATATGTTCATATTATTTTGAGGAGACAGTATTGTTTTATATTCTTTATAATGCATTTACATTTCTCCTTCATTGTAATTTATATTATACTACCTGCTGTTTATTTATCAATCATTTTTTAACTGTATTATAAAAATATAAATGGGGATGTTTTCACATCCCCAGCCCAAATCTTAATAAATATTTTTTATAAGCAAAAACTAAATTGCCATAAAGTCCTAAAACTATTGATTATTTGCTTTTCCTCTTTTTTTATTACATATTATATAAATTGTACTACCTGAAACAACAATTAAAACAATCAATATTAATATATTTTGAGAATCAGAAGTTTGAGGATTTCCTACAACATGATTACCTATATTATCACTTTTTACAAGTCCTTCATTATCTGTTATGTTTGTATTATTTACATCGCCTACCATAGTTGCTGTTTCTGTTTCAACATTTGAACTTTGTTCTGTCGATGTTACTGCCGCTGCTGTTGTACTTACCGGAGTATGTGGTCTTACACTGCCACCACCACTTCCACCGCCTGAACCACCGCTTGATGTTCCTCCTGCTGTGGTTTCTGGTGTCGCTGTTGTTGATTCTTCTGCTGCTGTTGTAGTTTCTTCTTCACTACCTGATGTTGTGGTTTCTTCTTCACCACCTGCTGTAGTTTCTTCTTCACTACCTGATGTTGTGGTTTCTTCTTCACCACCTGCTGTAGTTTCTTCTTCGCTACCTGATGTTGTAGTTTCTTCTTCTCCACCTGATGTTGTAGTTTCTTCTTCTCCACCTGATGTTGTAGTTTCTTCTTCTCCACCTGATGTTGTAGTTTCTTCCTCGCCACCTGCTGTTGTGGTTTCTTCTTCTCCGCCTGCTGTTGTGGTTTCTTCTTCTCCGCCTGCTGTTGTAGTTTCTTCTTCATCTGCTTCTAAAAATGACCCACTAGCAACCACAACCAACTCCGGAATATAGTTACCATTTTCATCTCTATATGTAAGCCTTACATTACTTGTTTGGAAAGATCCTGCACCTCCCACATTAAACAAAAAGGCATATTCATAATCATTTATTCCTGAAGTCCTTAATATTTTAATTGTGGCAAGATACACTGGTTCAGAACCGATCATTGCTTCCGTAAACGTAATTTCATAATCTACGCCATGACTTAACTGTATTCTCTCTACAGGCTGCCCAAATTCGTTAATTTGTACAACTCCAACAAAACTATTTTGATCAAATGGAACAGAAGATTGAAGCTTTATTTCAGCATTAGCAATATTTCTTGTTGCTAATCCTTCTTCGCTCAATTCGTTATTCTTAATTATTATAAATGCTTGATATATATGATAATTTCCTTCTTCACGGCGAAATACTCCATTCCATGCACCAGAACCATATTCATAATTATCAAAAACATTGTCCCCATACATTGCCTCTTTATGTTCTTGACCAAAAACAAATCCACTAACAAGTTTCGCTTCAAGAGCATGTGGATCTGAAGCCTTTACAAATACACTAAATCCCAAAATTAATAGCATTATAACACTAATAACTAATACACTTTTTTTAACCATTTTTATTACCCCTTAATCTTTATAAATTTTAACAAATACTTAAATTATAAAACATCTACTTTTTGTTTGTTTATATGGATGATTATATAATCTGTACTAAATAAAGTCAACATTTTTCATACAAATTAATGCATCTCTATCAATGTATTTAATCATTTAGACGAATTTCAAATATTTATAATTTATTCAATTATATTAATCGTTGTATATTTATTAGTTTGACTGCGTAATATACAATAAGTGATTATACAGTATTTTCAAAATATTGCAGCATTCTTTACTATTTAACAATTAAACTAAACATGGCTTTGTTACTGCAAAATATATTTGATTTATAATCAAAATTTTCCTAAATTTGAAATAAAAAACAGCACCAGATAACTGGTGCTTACATTGAATAAATTTACAATATTTTTTTTAAACATTTAAGTGATTATTTTATTTTCTCAATCAAAATTATTTATTCTTACTCTTGCCCTTTTAAAAATCTTTTATACATTCTGTTAGCTGCTAACATTACATCTTCTGCTCCAACCACCGCAGAAACTACCGCAATACCATCAATTCCTGTTTTGTCAAAATCAGGTAATGTATATTCATTTATTCCCCCAATAACTACAATAGGTTTCTCTACATTTTGTCTTATATTTTCTAATTCTCCCATACTAACAAGTACCGCATCAGTTTTAACAGCAGTTTCATACATCGCACCTATTCCTAAATAATCTGCTCCATTCTCTACAGCATTGATAGCTTCTTCTAAATTTCTAGCTGATACACCTAACAGCTTATTCTCTCCAATAATCTTGCGCACTATATCTGCTGGAATATCTTGTTGTCCTACATGTACCCCTGCTGCATTGACAGCAAGTGCAATATCTATTCTATTATTAATAATAAGCGGAATATCATATTTATCAGTTATTAATTTAACTGAAACTGCCAAATTATAAAATTCTCTATCTTCTATACTATTTTCCCTAAGTTGTATAATAGTTGCTCCGCCTTTAATAGCAAGCTCCACTGATTTTTCTATACTTTCACTGCTCATTATGTTTCTATCTGTAACTACATATAGTGAATAATCAATATTTTTATTCATTTTATTAACCTCATTTTTAATTTATTAAAAATAATTTTACAAAAAACCTATACAAATTAAAATTATTACTGTTTTTTATCATATTTAAGTATCAATGCCTGTGTACCCAAATCTGACTTCCCGTCTTTCTCCATATCTTCATACATAGATAAAACCTTTGACAGCACTGGAAGTTCAAGCCCTCTTATATCTGCTTCTTTTTTTGCCAGCTTCATATCTTTAATAAAATGCTTTATAAAAAACCCTGGAAGCATATTTCCTTCTATAATTTTATCTGCATTAGCATTTAATTGATTACTTCCAGCAGCTCCAGTTCCTATTGCTTTTACTACTTCTGATACATCAAGTCCTACATTTTTGGCATAAGACATCGCTTCACAATCTGCAGCTAAAGTTCCTGCAATGGCAATTTGATTTGCCATTTTAGTATGCTGTCCATTACCTGCTTGCCCCATGTAATTTATATTTTTTCCCATTGCTTCAAACACTGGCAGGCAAGCATTAAAATCTTCCTTATCTCCGCCAACTAATATAGTAAGTGTCCCTGCCTTAGCCCCCATATCTCCGCCTGTAACTGGTGCATCAAGTGACTTTAGCCCTTTATTAAGTGCTAAGTCATTTATTTTAACAGCAAGTTTAGGGTCAGTAGTAGTCATATCTACAATATAAGTACCCTTATCTGCATTATCTATAATTCCACCTTTACCTAAATAAACTTCTTCAACATCTTTAGGATATCCAACTATTGTAATGATTATATCTTTGTTCTTTGCAATATCTGCTACAGTTTCGCACCAAATAGCACCCTCTGCAATTATATCTTCTACTTTTGATTTAGTTCTAGTATAAATATAAACCTCATACCCACTTTTCATCAAATTTCTAACCATAGATTTTCCCATTATTCCAACACCTATAAAACCTATTCTCTTCATAATTTACCCATCCTTTCTTTTCCATATATTATTTACTTATAATAAATAATATATGATTAAATTAATATTAGATTTTGTATATTTTTTTATGCATTATATACATGTTACCATGATAATATTAAATCTAAAATATATTTTATAATTTATTTTAGATTTATACATTATATATAATTCACCATTTTGTACACAAAAATACATTTTCAATTATCCTTTTTCAAAAAATTCGTTATAATATAATAGATTTATGATAGTTACATTATACAATATAACGGAGGAAAGAGGATATCACTATATTTTTTCTTTTTTATAAATTTATGAGGCTAGAATAACTCTTACGAGTTATTCTAGCCTCATTTAGTAAACTATTTTATTTTCCAACAACCCTTTGATTTAAACCAATATCAAAATCAATATGCAGTATCATATTCCCATGTTTGTCCGCCTGCCTGATATCCGCCGTCTACAACATATGTAGAACCTGTCATATAAACAGAAGCATCAGAACTTAATAAAATCATAATTCCTAAAAGGTCATTCGGAATACCTGGACGATTCATTGAAATTCTATCAAGTAAAAATTGTGACTTGCTTGTATCTTTCCAATATCCTTCAGATAGCGGAGTCATAATCGCGCCAGGTGCTATTGCCGTAGCACGGATATTATGTTTGGCAAGTTCCACAGCCAATGCTTTTGTTAATGATATTATTCCGTTTTTTGTTGAGCCATACACACCGCAACCACCTAAAACTGTTCCTGTTCCATTTGTTGATGCAAAGTTAATGATACTTCCTTTTTTACGTGTAATCATATGGCGGCCAACTTCTTGGCACATAAAGAAAGAACCTTTCATATTTATTCCTGCGATTCGATCGTATGTTTCTTCACTCACATCCATGCAACCTTGACGTATATTAATTCCCGCACAGTTTACCAAAACATCAATTTGACCATATTCTTTTATTACATCTGCAACGCAATTTTTAATAGAATCCATATCAAGCATATTCAATGAAAATCTTTTTGCTAAACCGCCGTCTGAATTTATTTCATCTTCAAGAGTCTTTAATTGCTCTTCGTTGATATCACATAAAGCAACTTTTCCACCCGCCGCCGCAAGACCTTTGCAAAGTGCCGAACCAATTCCGCCTGCTGCGCCCGTAAAAAGAATCACTTTTTCTTCTAATGAAAATAAATTTTGTAAATTTTTAGAAATATCCATAGGTAATTCCTCCTATTTTTCAAAAATACTTTTAGTCTTTTAAGAAAGAAGTAAAAGCTATTGTATTTAGTTTATTTTCAATTGTATCTGTTCTCGAAGTCATAATTATCGGAGATATAGTTCCTGCAATCAGCGAAGCTGCCGGAATTTTTGCATAATGAATAATTCCTTTTGATAAAGAATTGGCTTCATTAATGCTTGATGCTACTAATATTTGTGCTCTACCTGCAACAGGGCTTACAATATTTTTAATTTCAGCATATTTTTTTGAAACAGCATTATCCAAACTAAGCGGACCGTCTATAATACAATCTGTAATTTGATTTCGGCGATTCATTTGTGTAATGACAGCCGAAACAATAGTATCAGGCATTTTTTCACCAACTGTTTCAACAGCACCCAAAAGAGCGACTTTCGGGATTTCTTCTCCTAATTTTTGATACAGCGACACTGCATTTTTAATAATTGCAATTAATTCGTCTGTATTAGGGTTAATATTTATCGCACAGTCAGTTAAAAATTGTATTTCTCCGTTATAACCGTCAAAAGCTGTTATCTGGCTTATTCTAGAAGCGCTGGAATTAGCCAGTCCGTTTTCTTTATGCAAAACAGCCTTTAAAAAAGTACCTGTATGAATTTGACCTTTCATGGGCATATCAGCGATTTTTTCTTTTACGAGTTTAACTGCCTCTGTTGGCGCATTATGCAAGTCATTTACATATATATGTTTTGCCGATATATTTTTACCATATTTCAAAATCATGTTTGATATAGTTTTTTCTGTGTCTATAAGAATAAATTCGGCAAGATTTTTTGCGGTAGCTTGTTCTACTATTTCTAATTCTTCAAGGCTGATACCTGCGATAGCAATTGTTTTTAATTCATTTGACTGAACATTGTCAACAATTTGTTTAATAGTATTCATTTCATCACCTCCTTATTCACAGTTCTTTAATTATATTGCTTTAACAAAGATTTGTCGTTTAAGGCTCTTAATGCACCTTGACATAATGAAAGAATTTCGTTGTCGTCAGGCATAACATGCAAAGGTGAAATCCAATCTATCATAGGTGTAAGCCATTCCATAAACATTTTAGAGTTTGCAAGCCCGCCTGTTACAATAATCGCATCAGGTTTCACTCCCAATGCCGCCGCTGCTGCGCCAACACCTTTACCAATTTGAAAAGCCATAGCTTTATAAATCAATTCTGCGTTTTTATTTCCCTCAAACACCATTTTTTCAACTTCTAAAGCAGAATTTGTGCCAAAATAAGCTTTAAATCCGCCACCGCCGTTAATTATCGATGTGAGCTCTTCAGATGTTTTTTCCCCTGAAAGACAATATCTCATCCATTCACCCGCAGGAAGAGTTCCCACTCTGTCAAGTCCGAAAGGCCCGTCACCCTCAAGCCCGTTTGTAATGTCAATTACTTTTCCCTGTTTGTGGCTCGCAACCGAAATTCCGCTTCCAAGATGCGTTATAACAAGATTCAATTTTTCATATTGAGTATTAAGAATTTTTGCGAGTTCGTGCCCTTTTGCTTTGTGATTAAGCGCCTGAAAAAAACTAACTCGTTTGATATATGGAAGCCCTGTTATTCTTGCGACATCAATAAGTTCATCAACGCACGGCGGATCTACAGTTAGACAAGGAATTTTTCCGTCTGAAAGTTCATACGCAATCTCACAACCCAATCCGCTTGGGTGTGTTGCATATTTTCCACTTTTTGCATCGTCAATAATTTTTTGATTTATTTCATAAGTTCCTGATTCAAGTGGTTTTACAACAGGCCCACGAGAAACAATTGCATTTATATCTTTCAAATCGACATTATTTCTTTGTAAAAAATATGTTACTGTTTTTTTTCTGAAATCGTATTGTTCCCAAATATCAGAAAATACATTTAATTCATCACTTGTGTGACGTATGGTTTCTGTTATTTGCTGAGTTTCATCATTAAAAATTGCAAGCTTTGTAGATGAACCTCCGATATTTATAATCAATAGTTTCATAAAGTCACTCCTTTGGAAACAAAATAAATATGTTAATAAGCTCTAAAATTTTTAATAAAAAAACAACGGCTCAGGCGAACTTAATTCTTTCTTTGGTTATTTTTTGCAGAAGTAAACTACATTCGCCCGAACTCCGTTTTTATTAGGTACATTAAATTATCTTGAAGCTTGCCAATCTTTTATAATGGCAATAAATTCTTCTGTAGTGATATCTCTTTTTTCATTATACGATTTTACTTTCACACGATTTAATAATTCTGGATAATCTTCTTCGTTAACCCTTATTTCGTTTGCCTCTAACCAAACACGAAGATTATCTTTACCGCTCTTTTTACCTAACAATAAGTAAGGTTCATTTTGTCCAGTTAAGCTCCAATGATAAGGTAACATAATTAACGGGTCAACATTTTTGCAGTTTTCCCAAAGGCTTGAAGGCAAACCTGTTTCCCATAAAAATATTTTATCGCCGACAATTGGTTTAGTCGGAGCAACAGGAACTCTGCAAATGTCTGCAACAAATCTTGAAAGTTCTTTAAATTGTGTCATATCTACACCGCTGTCTACGCCATATAAAGCTTCCAGCCCTAATGCAACTGCTTCAAGTTGTGCACCACCTGCACGTTCGCCGATTCCGTTAACTGTTACATGCGCAACCTCCGCACCTGCCGCTAAACCTGCAATAGTTGTAGAAACGCCCATTCCGAAATCATCATGGAAATGAACTTCTATTGGTAAATCAGGAAATTGCTTTTTCATTTTGCTTACGCGATGTGCCGCACCTTCGGGTGATAGTACACCAAAAGTATCCACAAGTGCAACGGAATCAATGTGACCACCTTCTTTTACTTTATGAATAAAATCAAGAAGATAATCCATTTCTGCACGAGAAGAATCCGCTGGAAAATAGCTTACATACAATCCCATTTCTTTAGCTGCGAGGGTAGCCTCAATAGATGCTTTTACAGCACGGTCAACTTCCCATTTTTTCCCATAACGCAATAAATGCTCGCTTCCAATCATTTCAGCGATAACTCCATCAACGCCGCACTCTTTTGCAAGTTTCATATCTTTTTCCATGTTTCGTACAAATGCAAATATTTTAGCATCAAGCCCTAAACTTGATATTTCACGTATAGCTTCTGCATCCTCTTTTAAAACAGCAGGAGTTCCCGCTTCTATACGCTGTACTCCTGCCATAGATAATTTTTTCGCGATTTCAACTTTTTCATTTTTTGTTAATATAATACTTGGTTGTTGTTCTCCGTCACGAAGAGTTGTATCTAAAAATTCGATTTTAGCAGGAAAGTTAAACTTACTTGTTACTTCTTCATCATAATTTGATGGGCTTACCCACCATTTACCGTCAATGTGATTTTTATTCATATATAAACCGTCCTTTCGTCTTTTAATACTTATCAGTTATAAAAACAAAACCAATGTATTGCATATGACATCCTCAAGATTATCGTATAGCTATATCTTATCATTGTCAATGCGTTTTATAATGTTAGGATATTTTCGTTTGAAATGAACAAAAAAATAGCACACCAATTGTGGAATTTTACAATAGGCGTACTATATAAAATTTTTTATGAACCGCTAAACGTGTATACCCAAAGCATTTTAGCAGTTTTAGTTTTTGAGGGATTTATCCATTTATGTTTTTGCGTAGAATGAAAATGCAAAGAATCGCCGACCTTAAGCTCATATTTTTCCGAATCCATGAAAAAATTTACTTGTCCGTCCAAAACGAAAATAAATTCTTCACCATGATGTGAAATATGTTCTTTTCTTCCGCAGCCAGGTTGAATTGTATAAGTCATAACTTTTAAATTTGAACTTTCTAAAGTATTTCTTGCTGTTAATATTACGCCCTCTAATCCGATAGAAAATTTCTCGGTTTTTCCTGTCCGTGACATCGGATTTGAAGTTTCGTTTTGGAAATAGAAAAGAACATTTTCACCATAAAATGTTGCCAATTTTTCTAAAATATTAAAAGAAGGATTTGCTTGAGAGTTTTCTATTTTGAATAAATAAGAAGGTGTAATACCAATAGCAACCGCAACTTCATTTATGGAGAGTCCTTTTTCTAAGCGATGTTGTTTCCATTTTTTACCCAACATTTTTTTAGTAACAGTTTCTTTTCCTTCTGAAACTTTATATTGATAATCTTTATTTAATAAAATTTTAATAGCCGATATACTCATTTTATCTTCTATGGAATATTTTTTTATCTTTTGCAAGCGTTCAATATCTGCGCTGGAATAAGCTCTATATCCATTTTTTAATCGAACCGGCGCTACAAGCCCATGTTTTTCCCAGTTTCGTATAGTGGCTGGTGTTACATCAATAAGTTTTGCGGCTTCTTTAATGTTTACGGTTATTCCATCATTTGTGTTGCTCATTTTGAAACTCCTTAAATCATACAATTAGTAGTAGTTATTAAAATCCCTCTCCAAGGATAAAATATTTTTTTCTAAAGTGTTGTTAGAAAATTATTTTGAGACTTTCCCAAATCTACTCGCCCTCGCTGTTTTTTACTTTGTGAAAATCCCTCCATTCCATAGCCTAAAACCGACGCAAAACGGATAGCTATTTTTCATTTTATGAAAATTCACCGGATTGGAGTGTGTTGTACTTGAGTACGCTGATTGAATAGCTATTTTTCACTTTGTGGAAATTCACCTTGGAAACAGGCTTCTCCCGACATTTACTTTATGGCCAGCCTTAAGATTTCTCATGAAGTAAAAAGCTGATTTCATCTCTTTTAAAGTTCTGAACAAAACCCAAAAATCTTTTAACTCTTTTTCGATATTACAAACATCTTTTATTCTAACATACTAATCTAATAAAAATAAGCCTTGACACAAATATGTACAAAAAACTTTTCAAAAACGAAATTTCTTTCAGCTATTTTACTAAAAATATATATAAAAATTCATGCATTCCGTAGAAAATTTCCCAACATATAAAATTATATTGACAATGTTGAGAAATCGATTTAATATCAAATTAATCCAATATGCAAGTGCATTGACTATCCTCAAGTTATTCACAAAATATGTTTGGAGGTTAATTACTATGAAAACAATTATATCTATACGAGATTTTATCCAGAAATCTTTTCCAATTATTGTTATTATCGTTTGTACTATAGCATTTTTTGTTCCAGCGGCTTTTAGTTGGGGAGCTCCAATCAACAGTTATCTTATGAGTTTTATAATGTTCGGAATGGCTTTGACTATGGAAGTTAGTGACTTTAAAATCCTTTTCAAAAAGCCTAAAATCACTATACTTGGAATACTTTTTTCTTATACACTTTCTGCCGGAATGGCTTTTATAGCTTATAAATTATTTGGTATACCTGCGGCTTTAGGTGTTGGACTTGTTTTGTGTGGCGCTTGTCCGGGTGGAAATATCACGGATGTTATGACTTTCATCGCAAATGGTGATGTTCCGCTTTCGGTTGGAATAAGTTCCATTGCTACAATGTTATCTCCGATTATAACTCCGGCGATTGTTTATTTATTGTTTAATACAATTGTTGAAGTTAATTTGGGAGAGTTAGTATCTGGTTTACTACGTGCTGTTATCATTCCAATTATAATAGGTCTTGTTGTTAAAAATATTTTCAGAGATAAAATGAAAAGAATTGAAGAAGTTTCTCCGCTTTTATCATTTTTTTGTCTTATTCTTATGACGGGGATTATCGTTTCTCTTAACGGCTCAAAACTTCTTGAAATGAACTTAATGATTTTTGTTGCATCAAGCCTTTATATTATTTTACCATTATTCACAGGTTATTTCCTATGTCGAACTTTTAAACTTACAATTTGGGAAAGTCGTACAATCGCTTTTGAATGTGGATTAAAAAATACAATTCTTGCATCAATGTTGGCAACAGTTGCGTTTCCTGACCTTGTTCCCGATGGTGTTGGTTTACCTGGAATCATAACCTCTTTATTAGCTATCGTTATTGCACCTATTATTGCAAAAGGTTGGGCGAGCTACGATAAGAAACATAATATCGCACCTGTAAAGGAAGAACAAGAGGCAAGAGCTTAATTTTAAATTAATTTAATAAAATAAAATCATATTAGAAATATGAAATTTTTTTAATAAGTAAATAACTTTGGCTAAAATCAATAATTATAAAATTTAATTTCAGCCAAGGACAGCCCTAGTAAAATCAGTAATGCTGATTTTACTAGGGCTATTTCTATTTTTCTTCACTGGAACTAGCAATTAGTTTGAATATTTTCATAGCCAAAATACATAATACATGTTTGTTACATTTTCTCATCAATCCATGATAAACCTTGTTCATAAAGTTTATAAAAATGATGTGTAGGACCACAGCCATTTCCAATTTCTAATGAATGTTCTATTGCTGTAGTCACATAGTCTTTTGCTCTCTTAACTGCTAAATCTACCGAATATCCTAGTGCAAGATTGGAAGCTATTGCTGATGATAGAGTACACCCAGTACCATGCGTATTTTTAGTATCTATACGCTTAGTTACAAAATGATAAAATTTATCTTCTGCATACAAAACATCAAGTGCATCACCTATGTAATGCCCACCTTTTATCAGCACATATTTTGCTCCCATATCTCTTATTTTTTTAGCAGCATTTTCCATATCTTCTATACTTTCAATATTCATATTAGCTATCTTTTCTGCTTCTGGAATATTAGGAGTTACAAGAGTTCCCAGCGGTAAAATTTCTTCAATTAATGTATCAATAGATTCAGGTTTCATAAGAGGACAACCATTTTTAGCATACATTACTGGGTCTATAACAATATTTTGCGGCTTAAATTTCCTTATTTGTTCTGCTACTGTTCTCATACATTCTGGGGTAGACAACATCCCTATTTTAACTGCTTCTGGAAATATATCTTCAAAAACTGCCTCCATTTGTTCTTTTATAACTTTTGGTGATATATCTTCTATACTTATCACTCTAGCTGTATTTTCTGCTACAACAGACACAATTACACTCATACCAAAAAGCCCATGTGCAGAAAAGGTCTTTAAATCAGCTTGTATTCCTGCTCCTCCTGAACAATCAGAGCCTGCTATTGTCAATATTTTTTTCATTTTATCCCTCCAATTAACTAATATTTTAAATCTTATATGCTCTCAAACTTTGCGAAACTATTAACTGTGTTTTCATCAATCACAGATAATTTATCTAATAATTTACTTCTAAATGAACCTACAAGCATATCTTCCATATTACTTGACACTATTTCTCCACAAATAGAATAGACACACATAGCAGTTTCTACTGATGTAAATGAGTCTTTAATAGATACTGCTAAAAAAGCCGCACAAATTGATGATAATAAACAACCTCCTCCTGTCATTTTAGTAAAATATGACGTACCATTTTTTATCAAAGTAACTTTATTTCCATTTGTAACTATATCTGTTTCTCCGCTTATTCCCACTATACAATCATATTTGTTAGCTGCCATTTTAGCAATCTCTATACCATTGACATTATTACTTCCATGTCCTATATCAACACCTTTTGAGTTCCAAGCCACTCCAGCTAGTGCCGCTATTTCACCGAGATTCCCCCTAATCACTGAAAATTTAATATTTGCCAACAATTTATCAACTACTTCTTTTCTAAAAACTGTAGCTCCTGCACCTACGGGATCCAAAATAACTGGATTACCTGCTTCATTTGCTGCTTTACCTGCCACAATCATAGCTTCTATCTGTTCTGTATTAAGTGTCCCTATATTAATTACTACTACATCAGCAATTCTGGCGATTTCATCTGCTTCTTCTGGTGCATTTGACATAAATGGAGATGCTCCTATAGCAAGTAATCCATTTGCTGTATCATTTGATACTACCACATTAGTAATGTTATATATTAAAGGATTTTCTTTTCTTATTTTTTCAATTAATTTAAAGTTCATAATATATCTCCAAATGTATTTATTTGTTTTTTACATTTACGAACTACTTATATAGTTCAACATATTCCATATATCTTATACCTTAATTATAATTCTTACATGTTAGTACATATAATTTTGTATAACTTTGTTTTAATAAATTTAAAAGACTTTAGTATATGGAGTATATCTTATTTATATTTATAGGCCTTGTATATTTCTATGATTTATGTGATTGCATACTTTTATGCTTTTATATCGCCCACTTTATTATAAACCATATAAAGCGGGCGATATACATATTTTCCAATTAATATATTTTCAATATACAAAAACTATTTATTCTATCAATATGTTGACAAAACTATCTTCCGCCCTTACAACATCACTTATTATTTCCTGTTCTATCATCCACTTTATAACAGCTTCATATTGCTCTAAATTTTGAGATAAAAATGGTGTTTCTTCACTTCCCATTAATGGCAGCAAGATATTCAAACTTTCACTTTCAATATCTTCATCTAATGGAGATTCTCCATTTTCTGCATTTAATAAAATATCAAGACATTCTTTCGGACTATTAACTACATCTTCCTGACTTCTTTGTAATACCTCTAAAAATCTCTTTATAGCATCTTTTTTAGATTCTGATTTAAGTGTGTCTTCACCTGTTATAATAATCAATTCAAGCATTTCAGGTACTCCATATTCTGTATGTGATATGGTTATAATTTCATACCCTTCTTTTTCCATGAGCAGTAATTCATGATTAATATAAGCACCTTCTATTGCATCGACTCTATCCAAGGTTAATGCTGGAATTAAATCAAATCCTACATCTATAAACTCTGTATTGTCTGGATTTCCACCCGCATATTCTACTACTGCTCTAACCATTTTTTCAGTAACTTCTGAAGAAGCATAGCCCACTCTTTTTCCTTCTAAATCCTTAGGTGTTTTTATACCTGAATCCGCTTTTACCATAATTTCATTAAGTGGCTTTTGAACATATGAAGCTATAGACACTACAGGAATCCCTTGATTTCTTGAGATTAAAAGCTGTGATTGATAATTAATTGCTACATCTACCTGCCCGACTGCTGCCAGTTTTAACGGGTCATTAGCATCTGCTGGCATTAAAATTTCTAGCTCTATACCTGCTTCCTCAAAATAGCCTCTCTCCTTAGCTGTATAAATAGCTGTATGAACTGCATTGGGATACCAATCTAACATAAGGCTTAAATGTACTCTATCCTCACTTGCTGATTGCACAACTGTAGTTTCATCTATACTATTATTTACAATTGTATTATTTTCACTATTTCCTGTACAAGCAGATAAAGTAACTGATAAACATATAAGTATTACAGATAATAAACCCTTAGTAATTAACTTTATTTTATTTTTTAACATTATATTCTCCTCTTTTAGTCAAGTACTGACTTATCAGTACTTTCATGTTATTATGTAATATATTATTATTTTTTAAGCTCCAGCACTACATTTCATCACTTTATATTTTATAAATGTTTAATTTTCAATATTTTGCATATATAAATTATCTAATTTTCTTTCTATATTTATAAATGTCTAATGTATTATTCCTTTTTAAGTAATATTTTTTCTATAAGTGTAACTATTGAAAATAATGTAATACCTAAAAAAGATAATAATATAATTGCGGCAAATACTCCGCTGGCATTCAAATTTCCTGACATTCTTTTCGTATAATATCCAAGTCCTGATGATGAACCTAGCCACTCACCGATTGTAGCACCTACAACTGCATAAATTACTGCCATTTTAAGTCCTGAAAAAAATGAAGGCAATGCATATTGTATTTGTAAATGTAAAAGCAGTCTTTTTTTATCTGCTCCCATGGTTGTAAAAAGTTCTATAGCTGCCTTATCTGTACTTCTTAATCCATCATAAAGTCCTACTACTATCGGAAAAAATGATATTAAAAATGCCATAGCTACCTTACTAAATAATCCATAGCCAAACCATAACACAAATATGGGTGATAATGCTATAGTTGGAATAGTCTGTGATATTAGTATAAATGGATATATAACTTTTTTTATACTATTAAACCAAAACATCAAAATAGCTATAGTTATGCCAACTGTAAGTGATAAAATTATACCAAGTATAGTTTCTAATAAAGTAATAGCCATGTGCTTAGTAATAAATACATAACTATTTTCTATAAGTTCTGCTGTCACTTTTGAAGGTGCTGGTATTATAAATGCAGGAATAACCCCCATATTTACACTTAATTCAATTATAATCAATAAAGTAATGCAAGTAATTATAAATGGAATGTATTCATATACTCTTATTTTTTTATTTTTCATAATATCCCCTATATTTTATTATTATAAAATTTTTCTTCCAGCATTTTTCTAAGTTCAATAAAATCACTGCGATATCTTATATTAAAATCTAACTTATCACCTATATTGCTATTTATAGGTTCTTCCCATTCTTTTTCTATATTCATTACAAATACTCTATCACCTAAAAGAAGCGCTTCTTCTAAATCATGTGTAATAACAACAATAGTTTGGCTAAGTGCTTTTTTCATATGTATAAGCCATAACTGCATATCTCTTTTGGTCAAATAATCAAGTGCTCCAAATGGTTCATCAAGAAGCAATACTTCTTTTCCTGTTAGTATGGTCCTAACAAACGCCACTCTCTGACGCATTCCTCCTGATAGTTCACTAGGATACATATCTTTCTTACTTAATATTCCCGCTCTGTCCAGCCATTTAATTGTATCATTTTCATTAATTTTATGCTTTGGGTTAAGCAGTGCAGATATACGGATATTATCGTATACTGTTTTTCTAGCTAAAAGTAAATCTTTTTGCGGCATATATGCCATATCCCCTATTTGAATTGCCTTTTTGTTTAATAATAATTCACCTTTCGTTGGTTTTAGTATTCCTGCTAAAAGTTTCAACAGTGTACTTTTTCCGCATCCGCTTCTTCCAACTACAGCCAAACACTCACCTTTATATATTTGTAAATTAATATTATTAAAGCCCTCTCCCATTCCATCTTCATACCTAAAAGATACATTATTAAAGGAAATAAAATCCTCTTTTTCCATATTCACCACCCTTTTTAAGATATTATTAATCTTCTGTTTGTAAGAATTATTAGTGCTTTTACTATTTATATAAGTTTTAATTATTAATATGTTATAAGTATAAAATACTCACAACAATCTCCACCTATAGCAGTAACATTTAAAAACATATTCCCTATATACTAGAATAAAATACTATATAATGTCTTATTTAGAATTTTTCTTTGTTTTTTTAAGCAAATTGATAAAGATACAATTAATTTAGATTGTGAAATTCTATTTTAATAAGCCACAGTGCGTTTACCTAAGTGGTTTTGTTTCATATAAGTATTTCCCTATAAAACAAAAAAATACCTATTGTATCTTACTAATTTATAGCAAGGTACAATAAGCATATAGTATTATAACTATTACCCACATTCCTTACGCTAGCATTACCTAGATCAAGTAAAAAGGGTACTTCTCAGTCATAATGACGCCCCCAGTAGATTAATTTAGAGTATTATAACATATATATTTTTAAATGTATATAAGTAATCTTCTTGATTTCTAGCTCTATCTTCACAAATCCTAATATTATTAGCTAATATTGTTTTCTAGTAATCTCTTATCTAGTTCAAATCCATTATATTATTAATATGTATTTACTATTATGCTTTTTTATCTAGTTTAAATCTTGATATTATTAACATATATTAACTAATTTCACTTTCTAGTAATCTCTTATCTAGTTCAAATCCATTATATTATTAATATATATTTACTACTATTACCAATTTCATCAAAAGGTCTTTAAATTAATACATTTTAAATCTACTTAATTACTATAATATGATATTTGAATTTAGTCATAACAAATGTTATACTTAATTATCTTAATATAAGGAGTATCTATAATAATCATGAAAGCAACCATTATTCAACAAGATTGTCCATTAAATGCAGGCATTTCTCCTGTACATATTACAAATTTTATAAATGAATTAGAAGAAAAACATGTTCCAATACATTCTTTACTTATTGCTAGATATAATAAACTTATATTAGAAGCATATTGGCAGCCTTTTCATAAAGATATGCTACATAGAATGTTTTCTATTACAAAAAGTTTTACTTCAATAGCTATAGGAATTTTAATTGATGATAATGTGATTTCAATAAATGATCCTATTGTCAAATATTTCCCTGAGTATATTCCAGAAAATCCTCATGAATTTTTAACTAAAATGACTATTGAAAATATGTTGACTATGCAAACTTGTCATGCTTCTACTACATATAAAACTAATTTATTAAATAATTGGGTTGAAAGTTTTTTTGTTACAGCTCCCTCTCACCCTGCTGGTACAATTTTTAAATATGACACTTCTGCCACACATACACTATGTGCTTTAGTTGAAAAACTCACTGGTATGAATTTACTTGATTTTTTAAGACTTCGTTGTCTTGATGAAATAGGTTTTAGCAAAGAAGCCTACATTATAAAAGATCCTTTTGAAACATCTATGGGAGGCTCTGGTCTTATGGCAAAACCTACCGATATTCTTAAATTTGCCTTATTACTTATGAATAATGGATACTTTGGAGATAAACAGCTAATACCTGCTAAATATATTCTCGAGGCTACCAAAAAACAAACAGACACCGCTGCTACTGCTTCAATATTTGAAGAAAGTCTAGGATATGGCTATCAAATTTGGCGAGCTTCACATAATGCTTATGTTTTATATGGTATGGGCGGACAATATGCTATTTGTTTTCCTGACTACGAACTTATATGTACTACTACAGCTGATACTCAAGGAATTTCTGGCAGTAATCAATATATTTTTGATGCCTTATATAAAAACCTCATAACTCCATTATCAAATATTTCTAATGACGATATAACTAATAATTATAGTACTTGTATTAACCATGACCTTAATCTTACTTCCCTTATTAAAAAACTTAGAGTACCTGCCTTAACTCCTTGCAACGTAAATGTTAATATAATCGAAACAATATGCAAAAGCATTAACAATAGAATTTATTACTTAAAACCAAATTTAAGTGGATTTGATACAATTTCCCTTATTTTCAATATAGAGCAAAACTCTGGTTCATTTAATTATGAACGTTTCAATCAAAAATACAGTATCCCTTTTGGCATTAATTTTAATGTTTATGGTATATATGAAGAATATAATCAATCTTGTATTTCATCTGTATCATGGGTATCTTCCAATGTACTGCATCTTAAAAGTCTTATTATTGATGAAAGTCTTGGCTCATTGTATTTTTCATTTACATTTTATAATGATAATGTATCCATTTTTATAAAAAAGACTAATGAAACACTTTTTGAAGGTTTTAATGGATTTTTGTACTCATAATACATAGTTTAATACTTTCTTCTTAAATTAATTGTAACTTACCTTTTACTTTTCATCCAAGCCTTTATATTCAAAATAATCAAAATCAGCATATATTCCGCCTAATTGATTCATATCATGTACACTTATGCCTATAAAATTCCCTGTATATCCACCTGACAAAAACGTCACATCTTCATTTTCTGATATAATATATTGCTTGGATTCATCTTCTATTTCATAATAAAACGAGGCTTTATCTGTATTGCCTTTTATTGTGAATATAATTTCCTTATCCTTTGGAATAGCATTACAATAATTATATACATATGCCTCACCTTTATCACATTTCATTAATCTTACTACTTTTGTATTGTCCTCATAGCTTATATATGCAAATATATAATTATTTTCATCATAATATAAATTTATACCTGCCATTTGAAGAAATGTATTAGGGTCAAAATCTAGCTTTGTTTTTGCTATATAATTAAAATCAGTTTGTCGTATAGCTATTAAATGCTTGTCAAACAGGCTTTGTATTGATTCCCCTGATGTTATTCTTGCATAACTTTTTCTAACTTTTAAATTACACCATAAATCAGAAATCATTATTCTTAGGCTATTCCAATTTTTATCAATTTTATCTTTTTCAAAATTATCTATAAAATCAGTATTCACTATCTGAGTAATATGCTCATATCCTCTGGGCTTTGGGATTTCTAAATCTGGCTTGTTAGTATTATTAGTTAATCTTAACCACCCGTCATTATCCCAATAAACCTGCTGTAATGCTGTTTCACGTCCTAATATAGCTATGTTTTTGTCACCTTTAATAATTGGCCTTGTACATAAATGAGCTATATATAATTCCCCTGATGAGGCTGTAACCAAACTCATGTGTCCTGTACACCATAGAGAAGATTTTTCATCACCTTTAGCTGTCATCATAGGAAACTTAGGGTCTACCTCATAAGACCCTGTTATTTCTCTTGATCTAGCTATAGTTATCGCATGGTCTGGTCCAGTTCCCCCCTCTGCCATAATCAAATAATAATATCCGTTATGTACATATATATGAGGTGCTTCTGTTTTCTTCAAATGCGTACAATCAAATATTTTTTTAGGACTTCCTATAAGTTTTTTGGTATTTTTATCATACTCTTGTATTACAATTCCGCTGGATTTATTTCCCTCAGTAATTCTATAATCCCAAAGTTGATTTAATAGCCATTTTTTACCATTGATATCATGAAATAACGAAGGGTCAAACCCACTGCTGTTTAAGTAAACAGGTTCAGACCAAGGCCCCTCTATACTATCTGAACTTATCAAATAATTATGAGTATCTTTAAATGGACGCTTCGTGCTTTTCACATTAGTATACATAAGGTGAAACTGGCCATCTGCATAACTTAACTGTGGTGCCCAAATACTGCAGTTTGCCGGATTACCTCGCAAATCTGCTTGATTCGTTAAAATATCCGTCCTATGTATCCAATTTATTAAATCTTTTGATTCATATACCCTAACCCCTGGTAACCATTCAAAAGATGATACTGCAATATAATATACATTTCCTACTTTAAGCATACAAGGATCTGGGTTAAATCCTCTTAATATAGGATTTTTAATTTTATTATTCATCGTATCCCCTAACTTATTGTTTTTTATTAATTATTTTTAGTATATACTATTGCAAAGAGTTTTGCCAGCCAAAATTTACACTGTTAACTCTTATAATTTGTAACATTTCTTGTATAGTACCACATGATTATACAAAATATACCTTTTTTATAAGAATAACTTTTTTATAAATAAAGCAAAGAAATAGCCACTAAATATCACTTCAATAACATTGATTTAATAATTTCTATCAAATAATAATCTAAGCAATAAACACTAAATATTATTTCCATAACTCTGATTTTATAATTTCTATCAACAATAATCTGAACAATAAATACTAAATATTATTTCCATAACTCTGATTTTATAATTTCTATCAACAATAATCTGAATAATACACACTAAATATTATTTCCATAACTCTGATTTTATAATTTCTATCAAATAATAATCTAAGTAATAAACACTAAATATTATTTCCATAACGCTGATTTTATAATTTCTATCAACAATAATCTGAATAATACACACTAAATATTATTTCCATAACTCTGATTTTATAATTTCTATCAACAATAATCTGAATAATACAAACTAAATATTATTTCCATAACGCTGATTTTATAATTTCTATCAAATAACAATCTAAGCAATAAACACTAAATATTATTTCCATAACTCTGATTTTATAATTTCTATCAAATAATAATCTAAGTAATAAACACTAAATATTATTTCCATAACTCTGATTTTATAATTTCTATCAAATAATAATCTAAGCAATAAACACTAAATATTATTTCCAGCTAATATAAAATGTACATAAAAGACTTATACACAACTTTATAATTTAAACTCTAATTTTCCAATGTAATAACTAAAGTACTAATAAAGTCTTAATATCCCATTTCTTTTTATTTTTGGCAATTTAGAATTAAGTATGTAATTCACTATATTTCTTCCACATCTTTTATACTAACCTAATCTTGAATTTACTGTAATTTACTACTTTTATATACTTTCACCAGCTAAATTAATACCATACTTTACACACATAAAAAACGCTATAAATGAAATTCAACCTGACTTTCATTTATAGCGTCTTATTATTAATATTAACTATTTAACTACCTATAAAATTAATATCCACCTTCATATTCCGAACTATCAAATGCTAGTATTCCTAGAAATATTAGCGGTAAAAATATTAAACCAACTGTAAATCCTGCACCTTTGCCAAATACCTTAGCAAGCATAACCATTTGTGCAATACTAAAACCTATTACAATCAAACTTCCAAGCATTGAAACAAGTGAATTATCGGTATATTGAAATAAAGAAGTAAAATTTATAAACATAAACCAACCACTTCCGAATATCATTTTATTAAAACACCAATGACCATAAAATGGTATTAATATTTTCCATCCCTCTATTCCTGCTTTATTAAAAATCTTCCACATAAATACTGTGTGCATAATTAATATTACTAATGAAATAACAACTATTATACCTAATATTGGCATAAGTACACTTATAAAATCATTATTTCTAAATAAATCCATATTTCCAGCCATAACTTTCCCTCCCATTTTTATTTTCTATTCCATATAATAGCATATATCATTAGTTTTAGTCAAGCTTCTTACTATATTTTTTATAGTTTCTTGCCAATATCTAAAAATTAAATTAAAATCATTAAAATACTACACAATTTATCATCTACTAATTTTTTACCAAAACAAAGAAGTCACATTAATATCATTCAAATGTGTCACTAACAACACCTTTTTCTATCACATAAATTCTATTGCAGATAGCTCTCGCTAATTCCTTATTATGAGTAATAAGAAGAAACGCACAATTAGTTTCATATTGATATTCCTTTAACATATTTATAATTTGAGCTTGTGAAATAACATCTAACATACTTGTTGGTTCATCAAGTATTATTAGTGAAGGATTTAATACAAGTAGTCTAATAAGTGCAAGTCGCTGTAACTGACCGCCGCTCATTTCCGAGGGATAACGCTTCAAGTGTTCTTCATACAATCCAACTTTTTTTAAATCTCTTAAAAGTTTTTCTTTAGTAAATGGTGGATTATAAAGATTATATGACTCATTCATACTTTTTATTATTGGCAGCATAGGATTGAAAGAAGTTTCAGGGTGCTGAAATAAAATCTGTATATTTTTTCTTAAATCCCCCTTATATGGATAAGTTATTATTTGACTATTATATACAATCTCACCACTTGCAGGCTTTAAAAGCCCTGCTAATATCATACCTATAGTAGTTTTCCCGCTCCCGCTGTTTCCTAAAAGCCCTACTGTTTCACCAGATGAAATATGAATATTGACACCTTTTACGGCATAAAAAAGATTTTTTTGACCTCTATTTATGGTATATGTCTTAGTTATCTCTCTAGTTTCTATATTCATTTTCATTTTTTTGTCTAGCATATTTCCAGCACCTCACTTTATGCCCTAAATTTACTTCTATCATAGGTGGTTTACTGTTACATTTTTGATGATAATATATACATCTTTCCTTATATGCACAACCACCTATATTTTCAGCATTAGGAGGAGCAAAACCTAATACTGATTTTAAGCCGTTTTCAGGCATAGCATTTATCATATCCTGCATATATGGGTGCAAAGGATTGGAAAACAATTCATCTGCCGCCGCCATTTCTACCTGTCTTGCTGCATACATAACATGAATATATTCTCCAACCTCACGTGCAAAGTTTAAGTCATGAGTAACACATAAAACCGCCTGTTCTGTTAAAGATTTAAAACTCTCTATTACCTTTTTAGCATTATACTCATCAAGACCTTTAATAGGTTCGTCAGCAAATATATATTTAGCACCTGCCGATATTCCCATTGCCACCAATGCTCTTTGCTTCATTCCGCCACTAAACATATGAGGATAATTATATACCCTATTGGTTTCATCTTCTATATTGAATTGCTTAAGCAATTCAATACTTTGTTTAATGGCTTGCTTTTTACTAACTTTTTTATGTTTAATCAACGGCTCGCTAATCTGATAACCCACTGTCATAAGAGGATTCATGCTATTTCCGCTTCCCTGCGGCACATATGCTAATTCAGCACCTCTTAAACTATTCATTTCTTTTTCTTTAATCAAAAGAATATTTTTTTCATTATATATAATTTCACCTGAAACTTTTGCACTTTTGGACAACAATCTAAGTATTGCAAGCAAAAGTACACTTTTTCCGCTGCCAGTTTCTCCAATGATAAACACTTTTTGCTTTTCCTTTAAAATCAATGATACATCTTGAACAGCCTGAACAGAATGAGTATCTGAAAATGTCACTGATAAATTTTTTATTTTTAACACAATTCTACCTCTTATAATAGCTCTCTAATATAGCTGTCTTTTCTTAAATAATATGTAAATATTATCAAAAAACAGCATTCTCCATATACACGCATACATTAATGCCCATAGAAACAATTTACGACATATTTTAGAAGTTCATACATATATGCATTAATAATTTTATTATAAATAAACATTTAGACGATTTTACACAACCATATAAATACTAGATTTTTACACATTTTTACATAACTATCTATTATTTATATAACTTTCTATATAATTCTCATTTTACATCTTTATCTTTTTCAAGTTATTCTTCCCTATACCTTAATTTTTTACATGATTACATATTTATCTATATAACTTCATATATAATTCTCATTTTATATCTTTATCCTTTTCAAGTTATTCTTCCTTATACCTTAATTTTTACATGATTACATATTTATCTATATAACTTCATATATAATTCTCATTTTATATCTTTATCCTTTTCAAGTTATTCTTCCTTATACCTTAATTTTTCACATGATTACATATTTATCCATATAACTTCATATGTAATTCTCATTTTACATCTTTATCCTTTTCAAGTTATTCTTCCTTATATCTTAATTTTTCACATGATTACATATTTATCCATATGACTTCATATATAATTCTCATTTTACATTTTTATCTTTTCGAATTATTCTTCTGTATACCTTAATTTTTTATTAGCTTATATTCTTTTTCGTCCATAATAACCCACAAGCATAAATCCAAATGTTGCAAATGAAATACATATAATAGGTGGCAAATACCACCAATATAAACCACGCATTATGCTATTTCTAAAAAAAGCATAATGAAGAATTGTTCCCCAGCTTTTCTCTCCATAATTACCCAAACCAATAAAACTTAAACTTGCTTCCAGCAACATTGCATTTGCTATAGACAATGCACCTCTCATTAAAATAATATCCTTAAGATTAGGAACAATATGTTTAAATAATATTTTACAAGAAGATACTCCTAAAGCTCGTTCAGCTTGAATAAAAGGCATTTGACAAACTTGCTGTACTCTTACCCTTAAGACTCTTGATATTCCTGTCCACGAAGTTATGCTCATAGCAATTATTAAACTCCATTTTCCTGAACTCAAATATGCCGCAAGCAATATAGTAAGCGGTAAAGACGGCAATGCCATAGCTATACTTGTAATAAAAGTAATAATCTTATCTATAACTCCTCCAAAATACCCAGCATAAAGGGCAGTCAAACTTCCTATTGCCATTACAATGAAAGCAGCAGATATACCAATAAAAAGTGATACCCTCGTTCCATAAATTATCTCACTAAAAATATCCTGTCCTACATCATTGGTACCTAGAATAAATTCAGGTGACGGTTTTTGATACGCTAACCCCATATCATATGGTGAGTGCGGTGCAATTATAGGTGCTAAAATTGCAATAATCACAAAAAATATTATTATAAGCCAGCCCGAAATCAATGAGATATTAAACTTATTTTTTATTTTACTCATAAGACTTTATCTCCTTTATCCTTGGGTCAAGCATAACATTAATAATATCACTAAGAAAAATACTTCCAACTGTCAATACTGCTGAAATAAGAAAACATAACTGTGCTGTCGGAAAATCTCTTGACTGCACTGCATCATAAAATAATTTCCCCATACCTTTCCAGCCAAATACCACCTCTACAACCATACTTCCTGACAAAATCCCTCCCATTTGCATACAAACAGAAGTTAAATAAGGAGGAAGTGCATTTTTCATTATATGTCTAAATAATACTGTTCTAGGTTTTAGTCCCTTAGAGGTTGCTGTCAATATGTATTCCTCATGTCGCACTTGTGAAACCGAACTTTTCATCAACATATAATTTCCTGCCGAACGGCTTAAAACTAATACAGTAAGCGGCAATGTAAGGTGATGTAATATACTCATAAATCGTTCAAAACCCTCTATTCTAGCCGATACCATTCCATTTATAGGAAATATCTTTAATTTATAAGAAAATATAATCAGCAAAATTAGTGCTGTACAATTACTTGGCATTGTATTTAAAAATATCACTATAGGTGTACTAATCTTGTCAAACAGCCCCTCTGGTTTCCAGCCTGCCAAAGTTCCTGCAATACAACCTATAAGACCTCCTAAAATTAAAGCAGGAATAGAAATCATTAAAGTCCACTTACTCGCTGCTGCTACATTATCAGTCACCAACTTATGATTTATATAACTGCGGCCAAAATCTAAGGTTACTACACTCTTTATATATTTTGTGTATTGTATATATAAAGAGTTATTAAGTCCATATTTTTCTGCAATTTCGTTCAAAATTTCTGGTGACTTATCAAGAAGATAATAATAATCCTCTTCTCCTACAAGATGTATCAACGGATTTCCTGGCATAAATCTCACAAATATAAAACTAATAGTAATTATAATATAAATTGTGGCAAAGCTCGTAATAGCTCTATGTATAATTCTTCTTGCCATTTATTTTCTCCCATTTATCATGACTACTTTTGCTTTAGTTCATGCCATGTTCTTGCATGAATAACTCCCCACGACGGATAATTATCCCAGCCAACATATTTATCTGTTCTATACGGAAAGAATGCTGTTTCCCATGAAAGTGCCTGTGCAAATACAACTTCCGAAGCCATTCCCTGCAATGCTTTTACATTCATAATATAATCTTCTTCTGAAATAGCTTTTTGCATAGCAAAAAATGTATCACTGAACTCATCATTATGGTATGTTCCCCAAATCCAACTTTCATCACCCTCTTTTGAATCTGCAAGGAAATACCTAAATGCACTTGCATATGCAGCCATACCAGAAGTAGTATAACCAATAGAAAGGTCATATTGTCCATTAACTATATTAGCCTCCCAAACTTCACTATTAGCAAGACTTGCTTCATCAATTTTAGTCCTTATCCCTACTTTCTTAAGACTGTCCATAATAACATCAGCAATCCTATTAAGCAATTCCTGTGATGATACTGCAAATTGAGGTGTTACAAGAATTTCCATTGTACTTCCATCAGGAAATTCTCTAAAACCATCGCCATCTATATCTATATACCCTGCTGTATCAAGTATTTTTAATGCTTCTTCGATATTTTGTTCAAGTATAGGAAGTGAGGTATCATGACCTTTAGCAGACGGCGGAATAATTCCTGCCCCTGGTGCTTTCGCATAGTTTCCGTTAATAGTCATACCCAACTGCGAATAATCCAAAGCAAGGCGTACTGACTGCCTAAAAGCAATATCTTTTCCTGCTGTACGTTCCATTCCATAGGTAAGCTGAAAATTCCCTGAATATTCACTTTCACCAAGGTCAATATGGTCAAGCCCATGCATTGTATCAATAATCGTTGCATCTATGGGATTTGCATAATTAAACATAGCGTCAATTTCAGCATTTATCATAGCCATCATTAATGTATCTTCACCAGAATAAGTTTGAAGAGTTATTGATTCTATTGTAATATCCCCTGCATAATTATTTTCATGAACAGCTTCATAATATGAAGATTGAGCATCTGTATCATATGAAACAAGTTTAAAAGGTCCGCAGCCTATCATAGCATCAGCTTCAATATAAGTACTTGGATCTTCAACTTTTTCCCAAATATGTTTTGCAAATACACAAGAATTATTATTACAAGATGAATTAATCCAATAATATGCATCAGGTTCACTAAATACAAGCTCAAATGTATCTTCTGATAACTGATTAATTGTTTCCAAATTATGCAAACTCCCTACCTTACGTACATCTTTCATAAATTCAAATGTAAAAATAATATCATCAGCAGTTACAGGTACTCCATCGTGCCAAACTGCATCTAAAGGTATAGTAAATACAATTTTTTTACCATCTTCACTAATATCAAAACTTTGAAAAAAATATGGCTGAACTTTACCATCTTTATCACGATATACAAAGTTGCCTTGAGTCATAGCATTATAATTCATACGACCAAATGCATCTCTTTGGCTCACTGCACTAAATGTATTATTGCCTGCTGTTGTACCAATTATAAGATGTTCAACATTTTTTAATTCTGCCTCAGAAATCTCTGTTCCTGCTGAAGTATTTCCAAGCGGTACATTACCTTTACTTGTACAACCCGAAATCAATGTTGTTATTAAACAAAGTGCAAGTGTTGCTGAAAGTAATTTAATCTTATTTTTTTTCATAATTCTTTCCTCTTTTCTACTACAATTTATTTATGGTTAAAGTACATGACAGCCAGTCATGCCTGTATCCCTCCTGTTGCTTAAGCTGTTAAAATACAGGTAGTATATATCATTTCTTTTCCTAATTTTTTGAATGTAATTTTCAATTACATTTTCACCATAAGTATACTTATAAATTTAATAATTAAATATAAACATAAATATTTTTCAATTTTCTCCATATTAAAAAATGACCCTCATTTTCATAATATACAAAATGAGAGCCTTTTAAAAAGTACAACAAAAAAGCTGCCTATTTTGAAACCGAAAATCATGCAGTAAAAAGATTATATTTATGTATTCTGACTCAATATCAACACATTCTCTCACCTTCCCAAGCAGTTAGCTCAGTGGTTGGCATTGCCCTGAGAGAACACTCCATTATTACAGCAGCGTTCCTGTGTGGGAATCTAACCCAACTTCCTGTACTTATTTGTACAAAATTAATATAATCAACTATTAAATTTTTAGAAAGTATACTATGCTAAATAGTATATGTCAAGTTTCCACATTCAAATTTTTAAGCCAAATTTCTTTTTTATAACGCCTAAGTCCTAAAACTACCTTAATTATTTCTTCTAACATAACTGATGTTAATACTAAATATATAGGCATATAAAAAATTAAACCCGTAACAAATGCAAGCGGCAAACCAATAACCCAAATTCCCGCAGTATCTAAAAATAAACAATATTTAGTATCACCGCCGCTCCTAAGTATTCCCACTACCATAATCCAGTTAAATGTTTTAAATGGCATAAATATAGCTGTTACTATTAGACATTTGCTAATATTTTGTGCCACTACAGCACTGACATCAAACAGCGAAATAAATTGCCACCTTAAAAGTATACATAAACTGCCAGCTATAATAGCTACAATAACCTGAAAATATATATATTTATTAGCAAAATCCTTAGCTTTCTTTAATCTTCCAGCACCCATTTCGTGCCCTAATACTACTGCACATGCACTGCAAGTTCCTTGAAATACTACTTGTACTATATCTTGTATCGTTCCCGTTATGGTAATAGCCGCAACAGCTAAATCACCCATTCTTCCATATACTAATGAATACATAGTTACACCTAAACCCCAAATAAATTCATTTACAATTACAGGCATAGCTGTTTTTATAAATAATCTTATGAGATTTTTATCAATGTTTAGCATTTCTTTTATAGTAGCCGCTATATCTGTTTTCTTTACATATATAATTATAAGCATCAAAACACACTCTAAAATTCTTGAAAATAAAGTCCCATATGCAGCCCCCATTACACCCAACCTAGGAAATCCCATTACACCATGTATAAGACCATAAGTTAATATTGTATCTGCTATTAGTGCAATAAACGTTACAGCAACAGGCCATTTTACCTTTCCAGTTGCCCTAAGCATAGATGTATATATATTAGAAATCGCTGCAAATGGATATGTCAAACAGGCTATTTTCAAATATTTTCCGCCTATAGGGATTAAAACTTCACTATTGGTGAAAATTCTCATAACTGTTTCTGGAAATAAAAATGATGGTATTACAAATAAGACACTTGCAGCTAACATAATTATAAGTGCTATTCCTAAAATTTTCTTAATACTTGTTTTATCTCCATTTCCCCAAAATTGTGCCGCTAGTATACTTGAACCACTGCTAATTCCAAATACTAAAAGTGCAAATACAAAAAACACTTTATTAGCAAGCCCCACTGCGGCAATAGTGTTTTCTCCTAACGAACCTAATATAACCGTATCTAACATATTAATAGATGTATTTAATAAACCTTGAAATGCTATTGGAACTGCAATTTTTAAAGTTCTTTTTAGAAAATCTCTATCTGTCAGTGTTCCTGTAAATCCTTTGCTTATACTTAATAACATATATACTCCTAACTTCTATGCAACTAACATTTTTAACCCAAGTCTTTGTAGTTTATCATATATCGTATATAGTGTAAATGAGAAATATAGCTTTTACTGCTGCATAATTTATATATTGATACTACTATATATAAAAATCTATATTATATCAAAAATATTACTTGCTCTTCTTTTACTTTTTTTGTAGAATAATAGTATTGAAAATATGACAAATTGCCATATTTTTAAAATTAATATTATTTTATGGAGGTTTTATGAAAAAAAATTTAAAATTGGTCGCATTACTTGCATGCAGTACAGCAATTATATCTGCTTGCAGTAACACCACCGCTGAAGAAACTACTACGGTTAGCACCACTGCTGAAACTACTGCCGAAGTTACCATTGAAGAAGTCACTACCGAAGAAACTACTGCCGAAGAGACTTCTGCTAAAAGAGCTGAAACTGCAAATAGTAATTTGCCAACTGAATTATCTGATGATATTTACAGTTTCCAAATTTCAATAGATGAAGTTGTTTATCAATTTCCTATGAAATTTTCTGATTTTGCATCAAGCGGCTGGACTTATTCTGGCGATGAAACTAAATTAATTCCATCAAATACACTTACATTTAGCAATATATTTAATAACAATGCAAATATGTCTGATTCTGTTAGCAGTGATGTTGTTAACTTTGATATCAATGAACTTCCTATCAATCAATGTTATATTACTGGAATAACAATTGATTCATATTCACTTAAGTCTGGAAATATTAAAGTACTTATGGCTAAAGGTATTGAATTTGGTGTATCTACCACTGATGATGTTAAAGCAGCTTACGGAGAACCTTCTGACATATATGAAAGCTCATCTACTATTTCTTATACTTATGAAATACGTCGTCAATCTTCTGTAAAATTTAGGTTTAATCTTGAAGATAATACTATTTATACTATTGATATTGCAAACCCTATTGAACCTGAAGATTTAGTTATAGGCGAGGTAGATACTTCAGTACCTGCAATAGTCAATGCATACAAAGCACCAACAGCTATTAGTGATAACATGCTTGCATACACAGCCGAATATGCAAATGATTTATATACTTTACCTGCACCAATTTCAGTATTCCTTGAAAATGGCTGGACTATATTAGAAAATGACAGCGAAATGGTTATTCCAGGTAACAGCAGAGGCTGGGTTACAATAATGAAAGACAACCAAAGCTACAAATCTATTGTTACTAATTATAGCCCTAATTCAAATTCTGCTGAAAATTCATTCATTACAGAAATTAAATCAAATGGCTATGCTACCACAGTTTCAATGACGATTTTTAATAATATTTCTATAGGTATGACCAAGGCTGATTTAGAAACTGCTCTTGAAGGAATTGTATTTGAACATTCTGAATCTTCTTCATTTACAAACTATAATATTAAAGACCCTGGAAACAGTACTAATGGTTACTATATAACAGTATCAAAAGAAACTGGTTTAGTATCAAACATTTCAATGCAATATTCCCCTAGAGCTAGGGATTTTTATAACTTATTAGGTGTTCCTAATTAATTTTTAGAACTTACTTATTTATTTTTATCAGATAATGTTAATTACAAGCAAAGAATTTTATTGTACAAAATTCTTTGCTTGTTTTAGTTAAAACAACTAAATCTTTGTTTTACAACAATTATTTATTTTCTACTATTAAAGTAAATTGATAATGTACAATTTTTTCAATAAAACTTTTGTATTTTACTATTCTTCACAAAAATAGACTATCAGAAATTTTTAGAATTATATTTTAACAAAGTATACCTTTATACTTCACCGCAATATAACCTCTTCATCTGATAGTCTATTTTCATTAATAATTTTACTTAATTCAAACCATTTAATTTATAGATAAAACTGCACCCTCATAATTTTCTTCAATAAATGCTTTAATCTCTTCACCTGTCAATACTTCCATTAAAGTTTTAATAGCTTCTTCATTTTCTCTGCCTTCTTTTACAGCTACTAAATTAGCATAAGTTTTAGCTGCATCTGAATCTTTTTCTTCTTTCGCTATAGCATCATCTGATACATTAAGTCCTGCAAGAAGTGCATAATTTCCATTAAGAACCACAAAATCAACTTCTCCAATTACTCTCGATACCTGTGCCGCTTCAAGTTCTACTACATCAATATTTTTAGGATTTTCAGCAATATCTTGTTTAGTTGCCTCAAGTCCAACACCTTCTCTTAATTTGATAATACCATTAGTTTCAAGTAATAATAATGCTCTAGCTCCATTAGTTGGATCATTAGGAACAGCTATTGATGCTCCCTCTGGAATATTCTCAAGGTCTGATGACTTTCCTGCATAAATTCCAAGTGGTTCATAATGAGTATATCCTGCCACAACTAAATTGGTACCATTTTCCAAATTAAAGTTTTCTAAATATGGTCCATGCTGGAAAAAATTCGCATCTAAATCACCGCCGTCTACTGCATTATTAGGTGCTATATAATCTGTAAATTCAATTATTTCTAGCTTAATACCTTTTTCAGCAAGTATAGGCAATGCCGCATTAAGAACTTCTGCATGTGGAGTTGGTGTTGCACCAATAGTAATTACTACTTCTTCTCCCTCTGCTACAGAGGTAATTTCTGCTGCTGTATTTACAGCCACACTTTCAGTTGCTTCCGTTGTTGATGTTGCACCAGTCCCACAACCTGCAAGACTTCCAACTGTCAGTAATACTGTTCCAACTGCTGCAATAAGTTTCTTTGATAAAATTGTTTTTCTCATTCTCTCTCTCCTCTTTTGTCATTTATTTGGTAATTTATAACTAACAGTTACCGCTAATTATTCCTAGCAGAAAACTGATTGTTATCATTTTCTTCTCATTATCGCCTGTCCACATGTTTTGCTAATGACATACCAATAACTTGAATTAATTGTATCAACACTACCATCACTATAACGGTAACAATCATTATATCTGTCTGATATCTTTGATAGCCATATCGTATAGCTATATCTCCAAGCCCGCCGCCGCCAATAGCGCCTGCCATCGCTGAATATGAAAATATAGTTCCAACAGATATAGTCACACCTACTATTAATGATGGTGCTGATTCTGGCAGTAACACTTTCCAAATTATTTTAGGAATTGAAGCTCCCATACTAATTGCCGCTTCAATTACACCCTTATCTATCTCCATTAATGAAGACTCAACCATTCTAGCTACATAGGGTGCCGCTGCCACCACAAGTGATACAATAGTAGCTGTAGGTCCATAACTCTTTCCTGCTATTAATATAGTAAGCGGCCTAACTAATAACATCAATATAATAAATGGAACTGACCTAAATAAATTAACAATAATATCCAACACAGCATAAACAGGCTTACATTCGGCTAATCCGCCCTTATTTGTCAGATATAAAATGAGTGCTGCAATAATGCCAATAAAGTATGCACAAATTGCTGATACAAGTGTCATATAAAGTGTATCTCTTGTGCCCTCTAAAATCATAAGAATTATTCTCTCATTAAGCATTCACTTCTACCTCCTCTACCTCAATTTTCTTATCCTTAAGATAAGATATAACTTTATCTCCTTGAAGTTTATTACATGGAAGCTGCAGTATCATATGGCCAAAGGCTTTTCCATCGATATCCTTTGTATCTGCAAACATAATATTAACAGGTACTTTACATTCCATAATTAAATTAGAAATAACTGGCTCAAAAGAAGATTTTCCATCAAATACAATCCTTATACAACGCTCTCCAAATGATATATCACTAAAATCTTCTTTTCTTAATATTAACTGTTTAGCAATCTTTGAAGATGGCCTGCTAAATATTGCTTCTACTGTACCTTGCTCTGCAAGTTTTCCTTTATCTAATATTGCTACATGACTGCATATGCTTTCAACTACTGCCATTTCATGTGTAATAATAACAATAGTTATTCCAAATTTTTTATTAATATCCTTTAAAAGACCTAATATTGCCGAAGTAGTCTTAGGGTCAAGAGCACTTGTTGCCTCATCACATAGTATAACCTTAGGATTAGTAGCTAATGCTCTAGCTATAGCTACTCTTTGCTTTTGCCCTCCTGACAACTGTGCAGGATATGCATTCGCCTTATCTGACAACCCTACTATTTCTAGTAATTCTTTAATTTTCTTTTCTCTATCTGCAATCGGCACTCCAGCTATCTCCATAGAAAAAGATATATTGCCTTTAACAGTTCTTTGCATAAGTAAGTTAAAGTGCTGGAATATCATAGATACATCTTGCCTTACTTTATTTAGTGCTTTTTTTGATAATTCTGCTAAATTTTTGCCGTCTATTTCCACTATACCTGCCGTAGGTTTTTCTAAAAAATTAATACATCTAATAAGTGTACTCTTTCCTGCTCCGCTCATACCT
>JGI994J12354_10000180_pt1 | contig 60733 bp, 59 predicted proteins | sample IntmicLarv3ML3BL_FD_12354 | JGI IMG/M metagenome (IMG submission 12354) | reverse complement strand
CGAGCCACAGAGGGCGTTGCAGATGCGACATCCATTACCATCCCGATCGGCGGCGGACGTCACTCACGGCTGGTTTATGTCCTACCCGAATCCGGCATCTCTTTTGACCAGATCAAAGCGCGACTGGCTGCTGATCCTTACTTCAGCAGTGACCCACTTGAAGTACGTCTGGTCAACACACCAGCGGAAATGGCGGCAGTTGCGGACAATTCGCATGGCGTACTGATGGAAAGAATCGGCGCATCCGGCACAACATCCAATCAACGCCTGACATTCGACATGCGGATTGATAACCCAGCATTGACATCACAGATACTGGTTTCATGTGCGCGTGCTGTCACACGAATGGGTCCCGGCTGCCACACCCTCATCGATATCCCGCCAGTTATGTTGCTGCCAGGTGACCGCATGGAGCATATCACCCGACTGGTATAACACCGCATTCCGCATCAGAAGACGTGATGAGCTCAGCCACAGAGTCCATCACGTCCCAGAGAGCAATTCCGCGCCATTCTCTGGCACATGTTATAAAACGATGTGTCGTCCGCGTCAAAAACATCATCGAACTCTTCCGCCAAGTCTGTATCAAGACTGTCCATAACCCCTTGTTTGCGGATTTTTCCAGACTTCATGGAAAATGTTTTCGTATGAAATTGCCGGACATCCCATACAGGCCAACGACGCTCCCAAAAAAGACCGTGACAACTGAAAAACTACCCCCTCTCCTTTTGGCGTGAGCGGGAAAAAGCATCTGCCATCGCCGTTCCGGATGTCACCTGTTTTTCTATTTCCGACCTCCTGTGACTTTTCTGTTTCCGCGATGGTCCGGTATCCGGCAGCATTTTCCCGGCAGTAGAATCAGGGCTGGCGGTCAGGCGCATGGAAAGCGCAACACGGTTACGTTTCAGGTCAACCTCCATTACCCTGACCTTCACAATCTGCCCGGCACGAACAACCTGATGCGGGTCTTTGACAAATTTGTCCGCCATGGCCGAGATATGCACAAGGCCATCCTGATGAACACCAACATCAACGAAGGCACCAAAGGCTGTCACATTTGTTACTACCCCTTCCAGAATCATGTCCGGCTCAAGATCGGACATTTTTTCAATACCATCTTTGAATGCGGCGTTCACAAAAGCTGGCCTCGGATCTCGACCCGGCTTTTCCAGTTCAGAAAGGATGTCAGTTACCGTCGGAACACCAAAGCGTTCATCCGCATACCTTTGCGGCTTGAGTGAATCTAGCAGCGCCTTGTCGCCGATAACGGATTTGATGTCTTTTTTGATATCCGCCAGAATTTTTTCTACAACCGGGTATGATTCCGGGTGAACAGCAGAGGCATCCAGCGGATTTTTTCCATCCGGAATGCGAAGGAATCCGGCACAGAGTTCGAATGTTTTTTCGCCAAGACGCGGAACCGCCTTCAACTCGGCACGTGAAGCAAATCGGCCGTTTTCATCCCGGAAAGCCACAATATTTCTGGCCAGCGTTTCCCCAATACCAGATACTCTCGCCAGCAGCGGAACCGAGGCGGTATTCACATCCACCCCAACCGCATTTACACAGTCTTCAACAACAGCGTCCAGTGTACGGGCCAGCCCATGTCGGGGCACATCGTGCTGGTACTGCCCCACGCCGATCGATTTGGGATCAATCTTGACGAGTTCAGCCAGCGGATCTTGCAAGCGGCGCGCAATGGAAACTGCGCCACGAAACGTGACGTCCAGATCCGGCAATTCCTGTGAGGCATATTCGGATGCCGAATAAACGGACGCCCCTGCTTCAGAAACCATTATCCGAACCAGTTGCTGCCCAGATCGATGCCTCACCAGCTCCTGCGCCAATCGGTCAGTTTCACGGGACGCCGTACCGTTTCCAATGGCTATCAAGTTAATACCATGCTTCCCGATAAGGGAAGAAAGCGTCCCAAGCGTGCCGCTCCAGTCATTTTTTGGCTGATGCGGATAAACCGTTTTCGTATCCAGCACCTTCCCTGTCTCATCGACAACAGCCACCTTCACCCCTGTACGCAACCCCGGATCCAGCCCCATTGTCACCCGCGGGCCAGCTGGCGCAACTAGAAGCAACGCCTTGAGATTCCGGGCGAAAACATCAATCGCCTCAACTTCTGCCCGTTCACGCAACGCATTCATCAGGCTACTTTCCAGATGCGTGAAAATCCGTACCCGCCAGGCCCAGCGCACCGTATCCATCAACCAGCGGTCAGCAGGGCGCCCCCTGTCAATGATACTGGCGTGAATGGCAATACGGCTTTCGCAGGGATTATGCGGAGCATCCCATCGTGGTCGCTCCGATTCCGAATCCAATCGCAGCCGGATACCGAGAAATTCCTCGCGACGGCCCCTGAAAAGCGCCAAGGCACGGTGAGAGGGAATGGCCGCCAGTGGTTCCGCATAATCGAAATAATCCGAAAAACGAATACCCTCCTGCTCTTTACCTTCAATCACACGCGATTCCACCACACCATGCTCATGCAGAAAAGCACGCAACTCCTGCAGTACCCCGGCATCCTCCGCAAAACGCTCCATCAGAATCTGGCGCGCCCCTTCCAGCGCTGCCGTCACATCCGGCACACCGGCGTTTTCGCCATTTTCCGTCATAAACACGGGCAGGATATATTTTGCGGCTTCGACTTCCGGTTCAAGTAGCGGATTGGACAACAACGCATCCGCCAAAGGCAAAAGACCGGCTTCCAGCGCAATCTGTGCTTTTGTCCGGCGCCTTGGGCGATAAGGCAGGTACAAGTCTTCCAGTATGGATTTATCCGCTGCAGCAAAAATGGCAGACTTGAGTTCCGGTGTCATTTTCCCCTGCTCCTCAATGTTTTTCAGCACCGTTTTACGGCGCCCCTCCAGCTCACGCAGATAATTCAACCGTTCTTCCAGAACCCGAAGCTGGGCATCATCGAGCCCGCCTGTCACTTCCTTACGGTATCGGGCAACAAAAGGAACCGTCGCCCCCTCATCCAGCAGGGCAACGGCTGCTTCTACCTGTTTTACAGAAACGGTCAGTATCCCGGCAATACGTTGTTCTATTGATGACAGCATGACAATCGAGTTCAAAACAAAAAACCGAAATGATACGGAATCTGGCGAAATATGCCAGCCCCTTTGTCCTCTTTTTCTGTTGGCATTTCCTGCCCTTTTTATCTCAAAAAAACGCCTTTGAACAAAATGAAAGTCTCCCATTTTTGACATTTATCGCCGATAATGTATTTTCCGCCCAGAAAAATGTCGCAAAAAAAGCGATTGCACGGTTATATGAACTTCACGCAGGAAGACATTCACAAGCAGTTTGACGAAGCCACGTACAAGGCGGGCCTTGAATATGCAAAACATGACAACGTCAAACAGATCCAGCTCGCTGCCAACCTGATCCGATCACAGGTCAAGGGGCCAGGAAACCAGCTTTACCAACAGAATATTTTTCTCAAATCCACTGTCAGGGGGCTCCTCTTCCAAGGAACCTGCACCTGTTCCGGGCATACAAACTGCAAACATGTTGCCTCTGTTTTGCTGACCGTGCTCCGCAAGAAAAAGTCAGCCAGTGCCCAGTCCGTCTCTGCCCCGGTTGCCAACTGGCTGCAACGCCTGCGTAGCGCCACATTTGGTGCCACAGCGCAAGCAACCGCATCGGAAAACGAGATTGCCGAAACACCGACCCAGCGACTGCTATACATCCTTTCTCCGGATCAGTCGGATCGCCGTACTTTTCTGGGCATGTGCAAGGTTCGTTTCCGTCCTACGGGTGAAATTGCTTCCGCTTCCCCGATCAATGATCCACAAGCACTACTGACAGACAAGCCGGATTACATCCAGCCCGGTGATGATGAAACCATCCGGCTTTTCATTGCCATGCGTGGCGGAATCAGCCCACAAGGGCAGAATCTGGTTGAACCACGTGGTGCACTTGGCGCCCAGCTTTTCCGGATATTGATTGACCGACGACAGTTGTTGTGGACAAACTCCTGGAGCGACATTGGCAAGGGACTCCTTTTCCCGCTTCGCGCGGCAACACCGCGCAACGCCCGTCTTGTCTGGCAGGAAACCGAGTCAACCCTCAGGCTTTCCTGGGAATTTGCTCCCCAGTCGGAAACCGACGAAAAAAAGCGCACCACAAGAAAACAGCGGATCGACTATATCCTGCCAACCGAACCTGCTTGGTATATGGACAACCTGACCTGCGGCGAACTGGTCATGCCAACAAACAATACCGGCATTTCGCTGAAAGACCTGCAGGAACTGGTTTCTCAGGCACCTCCTGTTCCGATCAAGGATAAAACCGCCGTTTCGCGTATGCTGATAACACAGGGACTGGCCGACCTTATCCCGCCTCCCGAACCGATCAGGGAAACGGTTCGCACCGATATCAGGCCGACCCCAATCCTGCGTCTGGGCAGCCTCCAGAGCAAGGGTAGTACCGGCTCCGGTCAGGTCGAGCGACCCTCTTGGTATGACTATGCCCAATTGCTCTTTGACTATGACGGACAACCCGTTTTTTATGGCTCCCCTGTTCCGGTCATGCGAGCACAAGGAACAACCATCGAGCGCATTTTGCGTGATGAAAAAAAGGAAGCGGCTTTCTACGATGGCCTGCGCAAAGTCGGATTCGCCCTGCAGGATCATACCGGCAGTTCAAACGCTGCCCTGCCCGGGCTTCTTGAACTGCCCTCTCAGGCCGACTGGATGGCTTTTTCCAGCAAGGTAATGCCGAAACTTGAAAAAGCGGGCTGGCAAATCGAGAAAACACAGGAATATCGTTATGATGTTGCTGAAATAGAAGACTGGTATGCCCGTATCGCTGACGACGGCAAAAATACAGGTAAGGACTGGTTCAGCCTAGAACTCGGTATCGTTGTCAACAAACAGCGCATATCGCTTCTCCCTCTTCTTGTGGCACTGATCCGAACAGCACCGGAAGAATTCGACCCCAAGAAACTGAACGAAAAACCGGACAATGAAGCTCTCCTGATGACGTTGCCCAACGGCGTACGGGTGGCATTGCCTTGGGAGCGCATCAAGCCGATTCTGCGAACACTGGGCGAATTGTACTTCGCCGACAGAACAGATGATCTGGCAATTCGTCTGCATGCGCTGGATTCACCCCGACTGGCAGAGTTATCCAAAGAATTGCCGCTGCACTGGCTCAATGGCGAACGCCTGCTTGAAATGGGCACCCGTCTCGCCGAATTTGATGGTGTACAGAAAGTGGCGCCACCAAAGACCCTGCGGGCCACCTTGCGTGACTATCAGCAAGAAGGTCTTTCATGGATGCAGTTTTTGCGGGAGTATGAGCTGGCAGGCATTCTGGCTGACGATATGGGCTTGGGCAAAACCCTTCAGACACTTTCCCACATTCTGCTTGAAAAAGAGGCCGGACGACTAACCCGCCCGGCACTGGTTGTTGCGCCAACCAGCCTGATGAGCAACTGGGAAGAAGAAACCGGACGCTTTGCTCCTGAGCTGCGGGTGCTGGTGCTGCAGGGCAAGGATCGCCTGAAACGTTTCGAACGAATCGACCAGTACGACTTGGTGCTGACAACGTATGCCCTGCTTCCCCGGGATGAAAAGGAATTGCAGGAACATGAATATCACTTGCTGATTCTGGATGAATCACAGTACATCAAGAATATCCGATCCAAAGCCGCGCAGATCGCAACAACCCTGCGGGCACGCCATCGCCTCTGCCTAACCGGCACGCCCCTGGAAAACCATCTGGGCGAACTCTGGTCCCAGTTTCATTTTCTCCTGCCGGGCCTGCTTGGCAATGAAAAAACCTTTAACAGCGAATTCCGTCACCCGATTGAAAAACTGGCCGACGACAACCGCAAGGCACTGCTGGCCCGTCGTATCCGCCCCTTCCTTTTGCGCCGGACCAAAGACAAGGTGGCCGACGAGCTTCCACCAAAAACCGAAATGGTACGCAATGTGGATCTCACTTCGACGCAACGGGATATTTATGAAACCGTCCGTCTGGCAATGGATAAAAAAATACGCGATGAAATCGCCAAAAAAGGCGTGGCACGAAGCCAAATTGTTATTCTGGATGCCCTGCTGAAGCTGAGACAGGTCTGCTGCGATCCACGCCTGTTGCGTGGTGGCGCCAACCGCAAGGCCACCGCATCCGCCAAGCTGAACGCCCTGATGGAAATGGTGGATGAACTGATGCTGGAAAATCGGCGCATTCTTGTTTTTTCCCAGTTCACCAGCATGCTCGCTCTGATTGAAACAGAACTGAAAGCCCGGGGTATTTCCTATACCGTGCTCACAGGAGATACCGTTGATCGCGCCGGGGCTATCCGCTCCTTCCAGGATGGACAGGTGCCGCTCTTTCTGATCAGCCTGAAAGCGGGTGGCGTCGGCCTGAACCTGACGGCAGCAGATACCGTCATCCATTACGACCCCTGGTGGAATCCGGCAGTGGAAAACCAAGCAACTGACCGCGCCTGGCGAATTGGACAGGATAAGCCCGTTTTCGTCTACAAACTGATTGCCAGGGGCACACTGGAAGAAAAAATCCAAGAGTTGCAGCAGAAAAAGGCCGATCTGGCTAATGCGATTCTCTCAACAGGCGAAACGCAAGGTGTACAGATTACACCGGATGACTTGCAGGCAATTTTTGAGCCACTTCAGAGCATCATTGACGATGAGATGGAGCTGACTGAACAGGAAATACCGCCCACGATAAAACCGGCAACGACCAGAAAGTCATCACGCAAATAAAAAAGCTGCTTTCTGCCTTTTCCTTGACAGAAAGCAGCTGGTTTTTGTCCAACCTTATTTTTTCCGGCTCTTGGCCGCCGGTCGGGTAACCGTACCAGATCCATTATCAATAAGACTTCTCAGCATCCAGGCATTTTTTTCATGCACCTGCATCCGCTCGGTCAGAAGATCCACCGTCGGGTCATCACCGGCTTTATCTGCCAGTGCCAACACATCACGACTCAGGCGACTCACCGCCTCGGAACCTGCCAGCACATCACGAATCATGTCTTCTGCGACAGGCACGCCATCAATTTCCTTGATGGTTGCCAGCTTCAGGTATTCTTTCAGTGTACCAGGAGCTGCAAAACCGAGGGAGCGGATACGCTCTGCGATAGCGTCCAGCGCGTTCCACAGTTCGGTGTACTGCTCCTCAAACATGACATGCAGCGTCTGGAACATCGGTCCCTTTACATTCCAGTGATAGTTATGTGTTTTCATATACAGCAGAAAGCTTTCTGCCAGTATGCGCGAAAGCCCCTTGCTGATGTTTTCACGATCTTTTGCGCTCATTCCGATATTGATTGCTGGCACTGCCATAATGTTTTCCTCCTGATCAGATTATTATTTTCAAACAGTCGGCCATGATAGGTACTGCATTCTTGTGGCTGAAAAATCTATTTCGGCCGCACGGCTTTCAACACACCAACGGCAATCGTGCCGATTTGATTCTTATTGTACTCTGATTTGACAAATGCTGATTTTGAAGCGCAGGCTCCGCCCCACCCTTCTGGAAATCACTCTACCACCTCCTCCGGTGCATTTAGGGAAATCAACTGCTGCATCCACATCCGGTAATAGGCAGTGCCTGCCTCGAAAAGCTCCTGATGCGTACCAGACTCAATAATTTTCCCCTTCTCCAAAACCAAGATCTGATCTGCGTCAACAATCGTTGAAAGCCTGTGCGCAATCATCAGTGTTGTCCGGTTTTTTGCAATTTCTTTCAGTTGCGACTGAATCATCTGCTCTGCATGGGTATCCAGTGCCGAAGTTGCTTCGTCAAAAATCAGGATGGCGGGGTTCTTCAGGATCATGCGAGCAATAGCAACCCGCTGTTTTTCCCCCCCGGACAGTTTCAGGCCACGCTCACCCACGACCGTGCCATAACCGTTGGGAAGGCTTTCGATAAAATCATGTATAAAAGCCGCTTTTGCCGCCACCACGATTTCTTCCTGTGTCGCACCAGGGCACCCGTAAGCGATGTTGTATTCGATCGTATCATTAAAGAGAACCGTATCCTGCGGCACAATCCCGATTTCCTTTCGCAAGGATGCCTGTGTTACATGACGAACATCTTCGCCATCAAGCATGACCGCACCACCTGTCACGTCGTAAAACCGATAAAGCAGGCGGGAAATCGTCGATTTACCTGAACCACTGTGCCCGACCAGTGCGGTAACCGTCCCCGCCTCAATGGTGAAACTGATATCCTGCAGAATCTGCCTTTCCGACTCATAGGAAAAGTCCACATGGGAAAACCGGATTTGCGCCCTCTTTATCTTCAGTTCTGTGGCATCCGGAGCATCCGTTACCTCCCGCTCCTGATCAAGCAGCAGAAACATGCGCTCCATATCAGCCAGACTTTGCCGGATTTCCCGGTAAATTACACCCAGAAAGTTCAGCGGAATATACAGTTGGATCATGAAGGCATTCACCAGAACCATATCACCCAGTGACATGGTTTTTTCTACCACACCGGCTGTGGCATGCCACAGCATCATGGTTACGGCGGCAGCCACAATGAACGCCTGACCGATATTGAGAACCGAAAGCGCATACTGTGACCGGATCGCAGCTACTTCATAATGCTGCAGATTCACGTCATAACTGGCCGCTTCGTGCGCCTCATTACCGAAATACTTGACCGTTTCGTAGTTGATCAATGAATCAACGGCCCGGCTATGCGCTCTGGAATTCAGTTCATTCATCTGTCGCCTGAAATGCGTTCGCCAGTTTGTCACCACAACCGTATAAACCACATACGCAGCCAGGGCTGTCGCCGCAATGATCGAAAACCAGATATCGTAATGCAGGGCAAGGTATCCCAGCACCAGCACAATCTCAACTAGCGTCGGAAAGATGTTGAAAAGCGTAAAGGTTATCAGCGCGAGAATGCTCCGTGTACCTCGCTCGATATCCTGTGTGATGCTACCCGTCTGCCGATCCAGATGAAAGCGCAGTGACAGGGCATGCAAATGCCGGAACACCTCTAGAGCAACCGTCCGAATAGCACGTTGTGTCACCCGGACAAAAAGCAGTTCCCGGAACTCCATAAAAAGCGTTCCGATCAGACGGAGCGCACCATACGCAACCAGCAGACCAGCAGGAAAAAGCAGAAGCGCCTGCGGGCTGGCGAGCACAACCGAAAGTCCATCTATCAGTTCCTTGAGGACAATTGGCACACCCATACCAGCCACCTTGGCCAGAATAAGAAACAGAAGGGCAAAACTCACCCGCCATTTGTAAACCCAGACATAGGGAAGAAAAATCCCGATCGTTTTCCAGTCACTTTGCGGTTTGCTGGAGGGCGTTGGCGTAAATGTCCGAAACTTGTTCATTTGGGGTGCGAGCTCTGGTTGCGGCAATCATGTCATAACGGAATTATCCTGCAATGTGACCTTTCAAAACAAAATGTGCGCAAAAAAAAGCCGAAGCAGGACAATTCTGATCCTTTTGGAAAAAGCAGAAGCACTCCCTGCGGTAAAATGGCGATATCACTCGATACCAGTGCGATACTCAAACTGCAGCAGAAGCGGTTATCATCCTGTTGCACAATCCATCAACCAGAAAAAAGGAGGGGCCGTGGCACAAGGCTTTTTACAGATCATTATCGATACAGCATCTGCCCTTTTCGGCGGGCTGATGCTGCTCCGTTTCTGGATACATGCTGCACGCGTGAGGCCGCCCATGCAGATCGGAAATTTCATTTATACCCTGACAAACTGGCTGATCACCCCCCTGCGCCGGGTCATCCCACCGGCAGGCGGACAGGACTGGGCCAGCCTAACGGGGGCCGTTCTAATTGCGATTCTTGCCGCCATTGCCAAATCCATGACAATCATCCCGGTCTTCGTGGTAAAAATCATCCTGCTTTTGACCCTTCTGACCCTGTTCAACTGGGTGATTTATGGCATGATGGGCCTGCTCATCCTGGAAGTGATTTTCAGTTGGGTTAACCCGAATGCCCCACTGGCACCGCTGGTTTCCGCACTGAACCGCCCCTACCTCTCACCGGTAAGAAAGCTGATCCCGCCAATTGGCGGTCTTGACCTGTCGGTTATGGTTCTTTTTATCCTGCTTAATATTGCGAGCCGGTTTGTTCCTGAACTGATCCTGAATCTTGGGCGATGAAAAAAAACTGGCTTTCAGAAACCGCATCGGGTTTCAGGCTGGCTGTCCAGATCAGCCCGAATGGGAAAAAATCGGAAATCCTTTCGGCCACAGAGGATGCCCTGCGCATCCGCCTACAGGCACAACCGGTTGACGGCAAAGCCAATGAAGCGCTAACCCGCTTCATTGCGGACTTGTGCAATCTACCGAAAAGCAGCATCCAGATCACACATGGTTTTACCAGTCGCAGAAAACTGCTCGACATTCGCACATCCACGCTGACCATGCCGGATATGGAAAAAATATTTTCAATTACCTGATACGGAGAACCCATGATTCTTACCGCCAGTTACATGATGCTTGATGATGAAACTTTCGACAGTCTTTTCGGGCTGGACAATGAAACCCTGCTTGAGAGGGTCAATGAACTTGAAGAAGCCGGAATACCGCTTTATTCCGTAGACAAGCTCTGGGATGGCCTGCATTTTCTGCTGACAGGAACAACGGCATCCACCCCGCTTGAAGGAGATGAGTTGAGTGAGGCTATCGTCGGTACCGCCGCATTCAATGAAGACGATGATGAAGCGGATTTTATTGCATCAACCGAAGCCGCCCAACTTGCCGACATCATTGACGCCATGAAAGAAGTGGATATTGAAAAACTGACAGAAAGCGCGGACTTCAACGCATTTCGGAAAGAAGAAATCTATCCAGACATCTGGCACGAAAAGGATGCGGAATCCTTAAGGCAGGAGCTTATGCTGGAATTCAGCAACCTCCTTGCCTTTTACGAAAGAGCGGAAAAAGAAAACGCCAACATCCTGATTAGCATCTTTTAACCGGAGCCCTGCTACGATCAGGGCAGAACCGAAAAAAACGCCGGTGAAAAAGCCGATGATTCCATCACGGCTTTTTCATACCGACCCCAGTCAAAATGCGGACCCGGATCAGTTTTTCTGGATGGGGCAATCTGCTGGTGGCCTGTCACAGCGGAAACGGGATAACGCAGACACAACGCCGCTGTCAGAGCTGTCAGAACCGAGTACTGGACATCGACAAAGGGCTCATGATCGGTTCCCTCCAGTTCTATGCCAACGGAAAAATCATTACAAACCGTTCGCCCGCAAAAATTGGATGCGCCGGCATGCCACGCTCGATCACTTGCCGAAACAAACTGCATCAGCTTCCCATCGCGACGAATCAGAAAGTGAGCAGAAACACGCAGGGTACGAAGCTGGTCAAAATAAGGATGCGCATCACAATCCAGCCGGTTCAGGAAAAGATCCGCGATATAGGGACCACCATACTCGCCCGGCGGCAGACTGATATTATGAATGACAATCAGGTCAACCGGTGTCTCCGGTTGGCGGATATCATGATTGGGCGATGGTAGCCTTTTCGCCTCCACACACCATCCCTTTTCATCAATCGTCAATTCCATACGGTTCAGGACAGGGTGCTGTGTTCTTCGCAGCAGTAAACCTTACCCGTACGGAAAACCGCTTCCGATGCTGGCACATAAACACCACACCGGGCACAGGCGAGCATCTGTTCTACATTCGAGTTGCGCAGGCCATGCACCTGTCGGCTGGCAGTTTCATCAGCGGCCGGATCAGCGCGAAACTGTCCGTCTTCATTTCTGATGATAACGATGCGCGCCGAACGTTTTATTCTGGCGACAACAGCCGCAATTACCAGTACAAAAACAAGTAGCCACATCAACCAGCTCATGTCATTTTCTCCTGCAAAAATCTGTTTTCTGATTATGCCCGATTGTTTTGTTGCAAAACAGGGGGCATTTAAAGGCGGGTTTGCATATAATTCACAGGTATTCTGCCACAGAAATGAAATGGCATCACACAACGGGCTTATGCCATGAACTGATTATGTCTTCAATAAGCAAAAACCTGCAAGCCGTAAAAAAACACATTTCGGATTCGGCGCAAAAAGCCGCCAGACCGCTTTCTGCGGTCCGTTTGATTGCCGTATCAAAAACCTGTCCTGCACAGACAGTTATTGAAGCCGCCCGCGCAGGACAACAGGCTTTTGGTGAAAACTATGAGCAGGAAGCCATCCGGAAAATACAGCAGATAAAAGAACTCGCACCGGAGCTTGATCTGGAGTGGCATTTTATTGGCCCCATCCAGGGTAACAAAACGCGCAGCATTGCCACCCATTTTGACTGGGTTCACTCAATAGACAGGGAAAGAATTGCCCGGCGTCTTTCAGAACATCGACCGGATGATCTGCCACCGCTAAATGTCTGCCTGCAGGTCAATATCAGCAAAGAAAACAGCAAAAGCGGTATTGACGGACAAGGCATCTCTGATCTGGCAAAAACTGTCGCCGGGCTGCCCCGCCTGAAGCTGCGGGGATTAATGGCCATACCGGAACCGCAGAACGATATAAAAAAACAGCACGAGCCATTCAGCCAACTGAAAAAACTGTATGACCAGTTACAGCAACAAGGGTATGATCTTGACACGCTGTCAATGGGCATGACCGCCGATATGGATGCCGCCATTGCCGAAGGAGCGACCATTGTTCGCATCGGCACGGCCATTTTTGGAGCAAGAGACTGAGATGAAAAACACACTGAAAACGGGATTTATCGGCGGAGGTAACATGGCTTCCGCCCTGATTGGTGGAATAGCGGGGAAAGTCACTCCGGGCGCGCATATTCATGTGGTTGACCTGAATCCGGGCACACTGGAAAATCTCGCCAGCCAGTTCGGGGTTTCCACATCAACAGATATGGATGCCCGTCTTGCCGCCTGCGATGTTCTGGTTCTGGCAGTCAAACCACAGCAGATACACGAAGTGGTTGCCAGCCTGCTCCCCCATCTGCAAAAGCAGCTCGTTTTGTCCGTTGCCGCTGGTATCCGCACAAGCGACCTTTCAAGGTGGATGCAGGGATATGGCACCATCGTTCGCACCATGCCCAACACACCTTCACTGATCGGCTTGGGTGTCACCGGGCTCTTCGCCATGGATGCCGTAAAGGAAGAACAAAAACGGATTGCCGAACGCATCATGCAGGCCGTCGGTATGACACTCTGGGTTGACGAGGAAAACCTTCTCGATACCGTCACCGCCATATCCGGCAGTGGACCGGCCTATGTTTTTTATTTCATCGAGGCACTTCAGGAAGCAGGAGAAGCGCTTGGGCTGAACCGGATGCAGGCGGCACAACTGGCTATTGCCACCTTTCGTGGTGCCAGTGAACTGGCTGCTCAGTCAACCGATCCGGTTCCTGTTCTGCGGGAAAAGGTGACTTCTCCCGGCGGCACCACTTTTGCAGCCCTATCCGTTATGGAAGAAAAGAAGCTGAAAAAGATCATGATGGCCGCGACAAAAGCAGCCGCCTCCCGCAGCATGGAACTGGGTGAGGAATTCGGACAAAATGCGGGCTGAGTTTTAGCGCTTCAGACGCCGACCCTGCTGATACTGCCGGAGTTTCCTCAAAAAAGGCATGACATAGGGCGAATACCGCATCCATGTTTTTAATGCAACCGCACTGGCCGCCAGAAGGGAAAAAAGCCGCCGCTTACGGAAAAACAAAAAAGCCAGTATCGCCATCAAGCCGGAAAGCATGGGCTTTTCGCGTGCCTGCGACAGAATATTCCTGCCGGTTGACAGCGCTCTCGGCTGCCAGGTGTCAGCCACCATTGCCGCAAACTGCTCACGCTGAATAGCACTCTTTGTAACCAGCTCTTCCCGGCGCTGGGCCAGTGTTTTCCGCTCTTCTGTCATCTTTTTTCAGCCCCTTTACTGCCCGGATTAAGCCGTTCAAGATCCCTCGCGATCTCGCTTCTGGTATAAGCCAGCATGCGGGGTTTTTTACGGTAACTGCTGCGGACACCCAGAACGATCAGTATCGCAAGCGCACCAAAGAACAAGATCAGCCCGCTGATCGCCAGAATCCGGTATGAATCCCAGAACAGAACAATGACAAGGAAAATTCCCAGAAGAAAGGTCATGATCACACAAAACAGCGCAACAAGCGAAAGGATGAGGTAGGACAGGAGGCGTTGCGTCTCTTCTTGCAGCTCAACCGTAAAAAGCTCAATGCGGGTGTGAAAGATGGCGAGCAGCGTGCCCGCCATTCTTGCCATATTTCTGATGATTCCCATTCGTCAGTACGCAGAATTTATTTACGCGCAATCAACATGCCGAGCATAACACCGACAACAGCAACCACACCGGCAGCATGCCAAGGGTGCTCTTTAGCATATTCTGCTGTGCATACTGCAGCTGTTTTTGCCTTGCTGACGACAATATCTTCCAGTTCACGCATGGCAAACTTGGCATCCTCCAATGTCGCCTCCAGTTTTTCCTTGGCTTTCTGGAAACTTTCACCACCTTGCTGCGCGCTGTTTTCCAGCATTTTTTCTGCATCCTGGATAATCGATTTCAGATTACCCATCAGTTTGGCACCTGTCTCATTTGTTGTATCCATGATTTCATGATCCTTTCACTTTTGTAAACCATTGAGTAACTGTTTTTATGCAAAGTTCATTTTGACTGATTTTAGTCATACCTGCATTACTTCATAGGATAAACCTTAATGCAAGGCAGAGTCCAGCAGTATGCCGCCAAATAAAGCCAAGCCAACCAGGTTATTGAGACGAAACGCCAGAAGGCATTTCATCCTGTCGCGCGTCCGGATCAGGCGATACTGGAACACCACACACAAGGCGACAGCAAAAAGACCTGCAGCAAACCCGTAACCCAGTCCGGCGTGAAGACCTGCCAGAAAAAAGACCAGCAGCATCAGCGCGAAGCATAGCATGACAGCCAGCACATCAAATTGACCAAACGTAATGGCAGATGTCCGCATGCCGATTCTGATGTCATCATCCTTGTCCACCATGGCATATTCCGTATCGTAAGCCACCGTCCAGAAGAGGTTCCCCAGCATAAAAAGCCAAGCTATTGAAGAAACACTTCCCGAAACAGCGGCAAATGCCATGGGATAACTAAACCCGAAGGCGATGCCCAGATAGGCTTGCGGCATGGAAAAAAACCGCTTGAACCAAGGATAGGTCGCCGCCAGAAGCAACCCGATCACAGACAACTGCAAAGTCAGTATATTAAGCTGGAGAACCAGAAGAAACGAAACAAACGACAGAACAAGCGCCACCATAATGGCTTCCCACGGCGCAATCTTTCCCGTCGTAAGCGGCCTGTCCTGTGTCCGTTTGACATGGCGGTCAAAATCCCTGTCAGCAAAATCATTGACAGCGCATCCGGCGGAGTGCATCAGCACCGAACCGATAGTAAAAATCAGAAATAACTGCCAGCCGGGCCAGCCCCCAGCAGCAACCCATAGCCCGATCAGGGATGGCCACATCAGCAGCATGTAGCCAATCGGTTTATCAATGCGTATCAGACGCAGATAAAGTCCTATTCGTAATGCCACCGACACCCCTAAACCTTCAGAAAATCCTCAAAACCACCCAACCAGCGCTTCAGATGTGACGCCACAATCATCCGGCTAGCATCACCCGGCTGATACAGCAACGACTGCGCGATTTTCCGTGACATATCGATCAGATCAGCATCCTCTTGCAGATCAGCAAAGCGTAACATGGCCTGACCGGATTGCCTTGCGCCAAGGAACTCGCCCGGCCCCCGGATTTCGAGATCCCGCCGGGCAATAACAAAACCATCGGTCGTTTCACGCATGGTCGTCAAACGCTGACGAGCCATTTCGCCAAGAGGGGACTGATACAGCAGCAGGCAGACACTTTCCGCGTCACCCCGCCCGACACGCCCCCGCAACTGGTGAAGCTGCGACAAACCGAAACGCTCAGCATGTTCAATGATCATAAGCGACGCGTTTGGCACATCCACACCGACCTCAATCACTGTCGTGGCTACCAGCAAGTGAACCTCTCCCCGTACAAAAGCATCCATGACCGCCTGCTTTTCGGCCTGTTTCAGACGACCGTGAACTAGGCCAACACACAATCCAGGCAATGCTTCCCGCAAAAGAGCATGGGTTTCCACCGCCGTTTGCAACTGGAGTGACTCAGACTCCTCTATCAGGGGGCAAACCCAGTAAGCCTGCCGCCCGGAAAGTGCCGCCGCATAAATCCGCTCAATCACCTCATCCCGCCTTGATCTGTCAATCAGGCGGGTTACCACCGGCGTTCTTCCAGGGGGCAAGGCATGAATTACGGATACATCCAGATCAGCATAATAAGTCATGGCAAGCGTACGGGGAATCGGTGTGGCACTCATCATCAGCTGATGCGGCATCACCTCCGTTTTCGTCTCCCCCTTATTTCGCAACATCAGGCGCTGCCCCACACCAAAACGATGCTGCTCATCCACGATAACCAGCCCAAGTCTGTCAAAATGCACATCATCTTGGATCAGGGCATGCGTACCGATAATCAGCCGAGCCTCGCCGGATGTGATCCGGGAAAGAGCCCCCTCCTTTTCCTTTTTCCTCAGGCTTCCCGTCAGCCAGGCCACCTCCACGCCCAGAGGTGTCATCCACTCCGCCACCCGCTGAAAATGCTGCTCGGCAAGAATTTCTGTCGGCGCCATCATGGCAACCTGATAGCCGCTGTCAATGGCCTGTGCCGCAGCCAAGGCCGCAACTACCGTTTTTCCGCTCCCCACATCGCCCTGCAGCAGACGCTGCATGGGATAAGACAAGCACATGCTCTCTGTAATTTCGGAAGAAACTCGCTTCTGCTCGTCCGTCAGCGTGAAAGGCAGGACACCCAGAAGACCGCGTCTTGTCGCTCCTGCGACGGAAAGCACAGGCGCCGCCTGCTCCCGGCGACGTGTATGTGCCCGCATCATCGACAGCTGTTGCGCCAGAAGCTCATCAAACTTCATCCGGCGCCAGGCTGGATGTGTTCGGCCAGCAAGCGCATTTTCATCCACATCCGGCGGTGGATTGTGCAACAGTCGAACCGCCTCATCAAAGGCGGGCAGATTCAAACGCTCAAGCAGTTCCAACGGCAGGGTATCTGTCAGGTCCACCCGCACCATTGCACTCGCAATTTCCTTTCGCAGCATCTGCTGCGAAACCCCCTCTGTTGAAGGATAGACCGGCGTCAGTACCTCGGGCAAGGGCGTATTTTCCGTCACCACACGATAAGCGGGATGGATCATTTCCGCTCCAAAAAAACCCGAACGCAATTCACCTCGAGCCCTTATCCTCACCCCAACTGCCAACTGTTTTGACTGGCTTGCATAAAAATGCAGGAAACGCAAAAAAACGGCCCCTGTCTCATCAGCAATACAGGCCACCAACTGGCGGCGGGGGCGGTACTGTATTTCACTTGAGGTAACGATACCTTCAACCTGAACCGAACCAGCTATCATCTGTGCTTCGCGAACAGGCAATACCCGTGTTTCATCCTCATACCGCATGGGCAGGTGCAAGACAAAATCCATATCCGAACGCAATCCCAGACGCTCAAGCCGACTGGTTTTGGTATTCGGTTTTCGGGATGCCATATTGGTTTTCCATAATCCGGAAGCAAAATGAAATAATAACAAATGTGATGATATATCCCCTTATCAGCCGGACAGGGATACAGTAATATGTTAAGTCTGGAACAGGGTTCTTTGCGCCGACACGAGAAGCGAAACCCCGTTTGAACATGGAGAGTCGATGAAACTGACCAGACGCAGCGGTATTTTACTTCACCCCACATCCCTACCCGGCCCCTTTGGTTCCGGCGACCTAGGCAAATCCGCCTGTCATTTTATCGACTGGCTGAAAACCGCACAGCAGACATTGTGGCAGGTACTACCACTTGTCGATGTAGGCGTCGGAAACTCACCTTACATGAGTCCGTCGGCATTTGCAGGAAGTGTACTTCTGATCGACTTGGAGCAACTTGTGGAAGCCGGTTGGCTGACAGAATCCGAATTGTCTCCTGATACGCTTTTTGAAAACCACCGAGTGGATTACCCGAAAGTGACAGATTTTCGCCTGTCCCGCCTGCAGATTGCCGCTGCTCGCTTTTTTTCAGCACCAGAGAACCCGCTTCGTGACACCTTTGACGATTTTTGCAGAAGCGAAGCCCGCTGGCTTGACGATTATGCCCTTTTCCGCGCACTGGATGCCCAGCACACCGGCTCGCAGGGAGGATGGCAAAACTGGCCGCAAAAACTGGCCGTGCGCAACCCCCAAGCTATCCTCGAAGCCACGAAAACGTTTGCAGATGACATCCATTTTTGGAAATTCTGCCAGTGGTGCTTTCATGTGCAATGGATAAAACTGAAAGCCTATGCCAATCAGCGTGGCATTAAAGTGATTGGCGACGTTCCCATTTTTGTGTCATTAAACAGTGCCGATGTCTGGGCCCACCCGGAACTCTTCATGCTGGATACGCATGGTCATCCAACAGTGGTGGCTGGTGTTCCCCCGGACAAATTCAGCGAAACCGGCCAGCGCTGGGGTAATCCGCTTTATAACTGGAATGCCGCAGCCAAAGACGATTTCCGCTGGTGGTCAGACCGGATGGCGCATATGATGAAGCTGTACGATCTGGTGCGAGTGGATCATTTCCGCGGATTTGAAGCCTGCTGGGAAATCCCAGCCGATGCGCCAACTGCCATGACAGGCCAGTGGCGCAAAGGCCCGGGAACCGCTTTTTTCCAATCCATGGAAAAAACGCTCGGCACCGTCAGTTTCATTGCGGAAGACCTTGGCATCATCACAGCCGATGTTGTTGCGCTACGCAAAGCATTCGGTCTTCCGGGCATGCGCATCCTGCAGTTTGCCTTTGATCATAACCCGGGCAATGCCTATCTTCCTCACAACCATGAACCGGATTCGGTTGTTTATACCGGCACACATGACAACAACACCACACGCGGCTGGTGGAATAAAGCCAGTGAAAGCGAGCGTGACTATACGCGCCGCTACCTGAGCGTCAGCGGCGAGTGGATTCATTGGGACCTGATCCGAACCGCCCTGTCCTCCGTTGCGCTTTATGCCATTGCACCCATGCAGGATGTACTTGGTCTGGACGCGACTCACCGCATGAATGAACCCGGTCTGCCAACCGGCTCATGGGAATGGCGTTTTTCTTGGGATCAGGTTGAAAGCTGGTATGCTACCTATCTTGCAGAAATGACGCGCCTGTATGGCCGCTCGCATGCTGATAAAAGACTGGACACCGAGCCGGACGCACCCAAAAACATGAATAGCATACTCAGCACATCCTGATGTGTTCCGACATATGATCTTCCTGCATGTATACGCTTTCTGATTTTGATTTTGATCTGCCAGGCAGACTGATTGCACAGGCCCCCCTGCCCGGTAGAAGCGAATCCCGTCTTCTGAATGTGGGCATATCGCTAGCGGATCGCCGGTTTTCTGATCTCGCCACTCTGGTTTCACCCAAAGACCTGCTAGTTTTTAACAATACCCGCGTGATCAGAGCTCGGCTTTTTGGCACAAAACAGACCGGAGGACAGGTTGAAGTACTAATCGAACGGATTTTTGACCGACAACACGCCATTGCCAAAATCCGTGCTTCCAAATCCCCGAAAACCGGTAGCACCATCCGGCTGGCCGACACCTTTGATGTTCAGGTCGGAGAAAGGCAGGGGGAATTTTTCACGCTGACATTTCCGGATGATGTTGTTGGCCTTTTGGACAAGTACGGTCACATGCCTCTGCCGCCTTATATTGAGCGCCATGCCGATGATACTGACGATACCCGCTATCAGACAATATACGCGAAAATACCGGGAGCGGTTGCAGCTCCAACTGCCGGACTACATTTTGATCAACCCCTGATTGATCGGTTGCAGGAGAAAGGCGTGAAAACCGCCCATGTCACCCTACATGTCGGCGCAGGCACCTTTCAACCCGTTCGCACAGAAAATCTTGCCGAACACCAGATGCATACGGAGCAATACACCATTACGGAAGAAACCGTACAGGCAGTAGAAAAAACCCGCGCCAATGGAGGCAGAATCATCGCCGTTGGAACAACCAGCCTGCGCGCACTGGAGGCAGCATCCCAAAGCGGCGTACTGACAACCGGAAGCGATGAAACGCGCATTTTTATCACGCCGGGCTATCGTTTCAGGACGGTTGACCGGCTGATTACCAACTTTCATTTGCCAAAATCCACCCTGCTGATGCTGGTTTGCGCCTTTGCCGGATACGAACGCATACGCAAGGCTTATGCCCACGCCATTACCGCTGAATACCGTTTTTTCAGTTATGGTGATGCCATGCTGTTAAACTGCGCAATATGACACTTTCTGGCAGAATATCGCCTTTGATTGTTTTGCAGACACCCGAACCGATCCATGCATGATTTTGAATTACTGAAAACCAGCGGCAATGCCCGACGCGGTCGACTTACCCTCAACCACGGCACCATTGAAACACCAATTTTCATGCCCGTAGGCACCTATGGTTCCGTCAAGGCGATGTCGCCTCTGGAGCTTCAGGAAATCAACGCACAGATCATTCTGGGCAACACCTTTCATCTCTGGCTGCGCCCAGGAACCAGCGTTATTGAAAAATTCGGCGGGCTACACCGCTTTATGGGATGGGATGGGCCGATTCTGACCGATTCCGGCGGATTTCAGGTCTTTTCACTTGGCGCCATGCGAAAAATCAGCGAGGAAGGCGTCCGGTTTGCCTCCCCCATCAACGGCAGCAGACTTTTCCTTTCGCCGGAAATCTCCATGCAGATACAGCATGTGCTAAATGCGGATGTTGTCATGCAGTTTGATGAATGCACCCCCTACCTCATCAATGACAGACCAGCAACACGGGACGAAGCGGCAAAATCCATGCAGCTTTCCCTGCGTTGGGGAAAACGCTCAAAAACCGAATTTGATACCCACGCCAACCCCAACGCCCTCTTCGGCATTGTCCAGGGCGGCATGTATACCGATCTACGCGAAGAATCCCTTGCAGCACTCAATAAAATGGGATTTCACGGCATGGCTATTGGCGGGCTGTCTGTCGGCGAACCCAAGGAAGAAATGCTCCGGATCCTTTCCCACATCGGTCCGCTCCTCCCCGAAAACAAGCCACATTACCTGATGGGCGTGGGCACGCCGGAAGATCTTGTCGCCGGCGTTTCCAATGGCATTGATATGTTTGATTGCGTCATGCCTACACGAAATGCACGAAACGGTTGGCTTTTTACTCGTTTTGGCGATATCCGGATCAGAAATGCCCGCTACAGAGATGACAACTTGCCGCTGGATGAGACCTGCCCGTGTTACGCCTGCCGCCATTTTTCCCGTGCCTACATCCATCACCTGAACCGGACCGGCGAAATCCTAGGCGCCCGCCTATCCACCATTCACAATCTGCATTACTACCTTGAGCTGATGCGGGAAATGCGCTCAGCCATCGAAAATGACCGATTTGATGCATTTGTACGCAACTTCAGGGCGGACCGAAACCGAGGTATCTGAACACAAAAACGGCAGACCCCGCTGATTTTGCACAATTAAACCTATCTAAATAGGCAGAAATAGATGCAAACGCCTCTGCCAGTGCTAGAATTTCATGTTCATCAAACAATAATCCGGAGTTTTCATGTTCATTTCCAACGCCTATGCACAAGCGGCTTCTTCTGCTTTCAGTATGGATAGCATCGGCGGCTTTTTGCCAATTGCCCTGATGTTTGTTGTGCTGTACTTTCTGATGATACGTCCCCAGCAAAAAAGACAGAAAGAGCAAAAAGACATGGTGCAGGCCCTTTCCGATGGCGATGAAATTGTCACCACCGGCGGACTGATGGGAATGGTCACGGCCGTGGCAGAAAACCACATTACAATGCAAATGGCAAGTGGTGCACAAGTGCATGTGCAAAAAGCTGCCGTTGTTGCCCAGTTGCCGAAAGGAACGCTTGACGCACTTATTGACCGCACCGAACCTGACTCCGCCAGCCAGGATGGCGTTACCCAGCAACTGAAATAAAAGCTGAATCACACCATGAACCGCTACCCACTCTGGAAATATCTCATTATCGTTGCAGCCGTACTGTTTGGCGCAATCTATACCGTTCCCAATTTCTTCGGTGAATCGCCTGCCGTGCAGATCAGCAGCCTCAAATCCACCATCAAGGTGGACACCGGCCTGATGCAGCAGGTTGAACAGATTCTGAAAAGCGATGCCATTCCGTCCGATGGCATCTATTATGAAACCAGCGGTATCCATCAGACCATCCGGGTTCGTTTTGCTGATCCGGACACCCAGTTCAAGGCAAAGGAAATCCTGGAACGCAGGCTGAATCCGGATTCGACAGACCCCACCTTCAGTATCGCCTTCAACCTGATCTCAAATACCCCGCAATGGCTTCAAAGCATTCGGGCACTACCCATGTACCTGGGACTTGACCTCAGGGGAGGTGTCCACTTTCTGATGAAGGTTGATGTCAAAGCTGCAGTCAATTCCCGCATGCAAGGCGTTCAGTCTGCACTGCGTGTCCAGCTTCGTGAAAAAGGTATCCGTTACTCCAACATGACAAAAGGAGAGAGCCGGATTGAAATGCAGCTTGCCGATGCCGAAACCCGCAACAGGGCAAAGGATCTGATTTCAAGGCAACTGCAGGAGGTCATGACAGAAGATCTGCCGGACAACCGCCTTGCACTTTCCCTTCGTCCAGATATGCTGAAAGAAACACAGGAAAACAGTCTTCGGCAGAATATCGCAACACTGTCCAAACGTGTCAATGAACTGGGCGTCAATGAACCAGTCATTCAGCGTCAAGGGGCTGATCGCATCGTTGTACAGTTACCCGGCGTACAAGACGTTTCGAGAGCCAAGGATATTATTGGCCGTACCGCAACGCTGGAAGTGCGCATGGTTGATGAATCTGTTGTCCGCGGAACAGAAATGACCGTGGCGGTTCCCTTTGGCTCCGAACTTTATACCGTTGGCAACGGAACCCCTGTCATTCTCTACAAGGATCCGGTCATCACCGGCGAATACATCTCGAATGCGGCTCCTACCTTTGACCAATACCAGAATGCTGCCGTCAGCATCGATCTCAATGGCGATGGTGGACGTAAAATGCGTCAGTCCACTCGCGGCAAGATCGGCAAACTGATGGCAATTGTGCTTTTTGAAAAAGGCAAGGGTGAAGTGCTGACTGTCGCCACCATTCGTGACGAACTGGGATCAAAATTCCAGATTACTGGCATGGAAAGTGCGCAGGCGGCCACCGATCTAGCGTTGCTCCTGCGTGCTGGCTCACTTGCCGCACCAATGGAAATCGTGGAAGAGCGAACGATTGGGCCACAGCTTGGCGCAGAAAACGTTTCAATGGGTTTCAAGTCCACGCTGTACGGTTTCCTGACCGTCTCCGCTTTCATGATTGTTTACTATACGCTCTTTGGCATTTTCAGTGTACTGTCCATGACCGTCAACGTCCTGATGCTGCTTGGCGTGCTTTCGCTCATGCAAGTCACGCTGACGCTGCCTGGTATTGCTGCTCTGGCACTGACTCTGGGCATGGCGATTGACTCCAACGTTCTGATCAATGAGCGCATCCGGGAAGAACTGCGAACAGGTCTCTCGCCACAAATGGCCATTGCTAACGGTTTTTCCCATGCCTGGGCCACCATTCTGGATTCAAACGTCACGACGCTGATTGCCGGACTTGCCCTTCTGATGCTGGGCTCCGGTCCGATTAGGGGATTTGCCGTTGTTCACGTACTGGGTATTCTGACATCACTGTTTTCATCTGTATTTGTGATGCGCGGATTGGTCAACCTCTGGTACGGACATCGCAAGCGGATCGAATCACTTGCCATCGGGCAAGTGTGGAAACCGGACGAAGACTGATATTACGAGCCGATATTTGCCCCAACCTGATTTTATTGTTACTGACTAGATTACGGAATCCACCATGGAATTCTTCCGAATAAAAAAAGATATTCCCTTCATGCGCCATGCGCTGATTTTCAATATCATTTCTTTTGCCACCTTTCTTGCTGCCGTTTTTTTCCTCTGCTACAAGGGCCTCCACCTCTCCAATGAATTTACCGGCGGTACCGCAATTGAAGTCAGTTATTCACAGGCAGCTGATTTGCCTGAAATTCGCCAGACCGTTGCCAGCCTCAATATTGGAGATGACTTCCAGGTTCAGAACTTTGGCCGGGCACAGGATGTAATCATCAATCTGCCGCTCAGAAAAGACATCTCTTCTGCTGAACTGAGCGAAAAACTCTTTGCCGCACTTAGGGAAAAGAGCCCGGATGTTGAGCTGAAGCGCGTGGAATTTGTCGGCCCCCAAATCGGAGATGAACTGACGCACGATGGCCTTCTGGCGCTGGGCTTTGTGATTATCGGCATCATTGTTTATCTGGCCTTCCGCTTTGAATGGAAATATGGCGTCGCAGCCATTTTAGCCAACCTGCACGACGTTATTATCATTCTGGGTTTCTTTGCTTTCTTCCAGTGGGAATTTTCCCTTTCCGTTCTGGCGGCTGTCCTCGCCGTACTGGGTTACTCAGTAAATGAATCCGTCATTATCTTTGACCGGGTTCGGGAAAATTTCCGGACCATGCGCGGAGCCAGTGTGACACAGGTAATTGATAATGCGATCACCCGCACCATTTCCAGAACAATGATCACCCACGGCAGCACGGAAGCCATGGTGCTGGCCATGCTGTTTTTTGGTGGTCCCACCCTGCACAACTTTGCCATCGCACTGACAATCGGTATTGTGTTCAGTATTTATTCTTCTGTTTTCGTGGCAGCGGCCATTGCCATGCGCCTTGGAATCAAGCGGGAAGACCTGATCAAGCAGGTTAAGGAAAAAAGCAGCAATGACGGCGCCGTCGTCTGAAAAAGACGGCGCCTTTCTGCCCTCATGTCATCAACACTCGTTTTATTCGGAGACAACCATGTACCAACATATTAAGGTTCCGGCAACAGGTGAAAAAATCACGGTTAATGCAGACCTTTCATTGAATGTGCCTGACAACCCCATCATTCCCTTTATCGAAGGCGATGGCATCGGTATTGATGTCACTCCTGTCATGCGCAAGGTTATTGATTCTGCCATCGCCAAAGCCTATGGCGGGAAACGCAAAATCGAGTGGATGGAAGTCTATGCGGGGGAAAAGTCCCTTGCGGTCTATGGCAACAATGTCTGGCTCTCTGAAGAAACCATGCAGGCGCTGAAAGACTATGTTATTTCCATCAAAGGGCCACTGACTACACCGGTTGGTGGCGGGATCCGCTCGCTGAATGTCACCATGCGGCAGCAGCTGGATCTGTATGTCTGTCTGCGCCCGGTTCGCTATTTTGACGGCGTTCCGTCCCCTCTGCGGGAACCTGAAAAAACCAACATGGTCATTTTCCGTGAAAACACGGAAGACATCTATGCAGGCATTGAATGGCCGGAAGGTTCTGCCGAAGCAGACAAGGTCATCGACTTCCTCGTCAGGGAAATGGGCGTCAGCCAGATTCGCTTTCCCTCCACATCCGGCATCGGCATCAAACCCGTTTCAAAAGAAGGCACTGAACGACTGGTCAGAAAAGCCATCCAGTACGCCGTCGATAACGACCTGCCCTCCGTTACACTGGTACACAAAGGCAACATCATGAAATTTACCGAAGGCAGCTTCCGCGACTGGGGTTATGCCCTGGCTCGGGAAGAGTTCGGTGCCGAAGCGATTGGCAAAGGTCCCTGGAGCACGCTGAAAAACCCGAAAACCGGAAAAGACATCGTCATCAAGGATGTCTTAGCAGATGCCTTCCTGCAGGAAATCCTGCTGCGCCCGGATGAGTTCAGCGTACTCGCCACACTGAACCTGAATGGCGACTATATTTCGGATGCACTGGCGGCACAGGTGGGTGGCATCGGTATCGCACCGGGTGCCAATATTTCTGATTCGGTCGCCATCTTTGAAGCAACACATGGTACCGCGCCCTCACTTGCCGGAAAAAACAATGTCAATCCGGGCTCACTGATTCTCTCGGCAGAAATGATGCTGCGCCACATGGGCTGGACAGAAGCCGCAGACATTGTGGTTAATGCCATGCAAAAAGCCATTGCCTCCAAACACGTCACCAGCGACTTTTCCCGTCTGATGAATGATGCCGTCGAGGTTTCCACTTCCGAATTCGGCGATATGATGATCGCCAACATGTAATTCAGCACAACCGCTTAAACAAGGAGATAAAAATGAAATCGTGGGTACGTTATGAAAAGGGTTCCGCCATCGGCTTTGGCCTGATGGAAGGCGACAGCATTGCCGTTTATACTGGCAACATGTTTGAAAACCCGACGCCAACCGGTGAAACCGTCAAGCGCTCGGAAGTCAGACTGCTGACACCCTGTGTTCCCACCAAAATGATCCTGCTGTGGAACAACTTCAACGCACTGGCAGCACGACTCGGTGTGCCTACACCGACAGAACCGCTTTATCTCCTGAAACCGGGTACCGCATTCATTGCAGATGGCGACGCAGTCAAGAAGCCAAAGTCCTATGATGGCAAGGTTGTCTACGAAGGTGAACTGGCTATTGTTATCGGCAAGCGCTGCAAGGAAGTTTCCGAGGCAGAGGCCAATGATTATATCTTCGGCTACACCTGCAGCAATGACGTCACGGCAGGTGAACTTATCAAGAAAGACCCGACCTTTGCACAATGGACACGCGCCAAGGGCTTTGACACTTTTGGCTCATTCGGCCCGGGCATTGTTACTGACGTAGATCCATCCAAACTCGTTATCAAAACCATCCTTAATGGTGATGAACGTCAGAACTACCCTATCAGCGACATGGTCTTTACACCGCAGAAACTGGTCAGCATGATTTCACATGATATGACTCTGGAGCCAGGCGATGTCATCTCATGCGGCACATCTGTCGGCGTTGGTTCAATGCGCCCGGGTAGCACGGTTGAGGTCATCATTGATGGCATCGGACGACTGGTAAACCGTTACGAGGAATAAGCTGTTCATGCTTGAGCAAAAGCCCGGTTTTACAGCCGGGCTTTTTTTGCATGAAAAAACAGGCCCTGCCATTTGCAACAAAATGTTTTCCGGTTTTTGCCATTTTCTCTGGTGAAAACCCGTTTTATCCAGCACAAACCAACACAAATTGTTACATTCGGCTTGAAGCAATCGCTATGTTTTCGCCACTTTCTTTTTTTATACTGAAAGCACTCTCTCTTTTAATGCTTACAGAAAGGATACACCATGAAGAAATGGAACAAATCGATTTTCGCAATTGCCGCTGCCGTCTGTGTGGGTACCGCCGGACTGGCTTCGGGAGCACTGGCAGCCGACCCTAGTGTGGAAACAGCTCCCGGATATGGTGAAGACGGCGGCCAGTACGACCGCTGGCAAACACTCATGACAAAAAAACACGCCAAACTGCATGACAAACTGAACCTGTCTGCAAACCAGGAAGGTGCCTGGAAAACCTATACGGATGCCACCATGAAAAACCTGACGCAATCTAAACGGGGGGCCGTTGATCTTGACAGCATGTCGGCTCCACAGCGTATGGAAAAAGGCCTGGAATTCATGAACGAACGCCTGAAAAAAATGGAAGCACAACTGGGCGCGCTGAAAACTTTCTATGCCACGCTGACACCAGAGCAACAGAAAGTATTTGATGCAGAAACCTCTCCAAAGAAATGGCATGAAAAAGCCCGGGAGCGCCTGCACAAAAAACAGAAACCGGACAATAAGTGACACCGAATGTTTCAGCGAAAAGGCCCTCCTGAAAAGCGGGGCCTTTTTTGCGCCCACTTCTTCGCAAAAAGAGAAGGAACACCATTAATTTTTGCTTTTTCCCTTATAAAACGAGACCTTATTGATAAAGGCGGATTATAATTGTTCGCTTTCAATCCCTTAAACTTGTTGCCGTTATTCACGCAGATTTATATCTGCGTCTTTTTCCATGCTAGAACAACAAAAACAGCGAATCATTCATCTGCTTGAAAAAGCCCTTGCACCCCTGTTAAGCGGCTCGGACATCTGTCCATCCATCTCACTGGAACGCCCCCGGGACCCATCTCATGGTGATATTGCCTGCAATATTGCCATGCAACTCGCAAAACCGCTGAAGAAAAACCCACGGGATCTGGCGTCCGAAATTGTCCGTGGCATACTGGCCCAACCGGATCGGCAGGATCTGATTGAGTCTGCCGATATTGCTGGCCCCGGATTCATCAATATCCGGATACCCCCAGCAGCAAAACAGGCCGTCGTCAGCGTCATCATGCAGCAAAGGGAAAGCTATGGTCACGGGCATGACGGTGACGGGAAAAAAGTCATGGTCGAATTTGTCTCTGCCAATCCAACAGGCCCGCTTCATGTCGGACATGGTCGGCAGGGCGCGCTGGGCGATTCCCTTTCAGCCCTGTTTGCCTCACAGGGATATGAAGTTACACGCGAGTTTTACTACAATGACGCCGGCGTCCAGATTGAAAATCTGGCGCGATCGGTCCAGGCAAGGGCAAAAGGGCTGACGCCGAGCGACGACCAGTGGCCGCAGGATGCCTATAATGGTGACTATATTGCGGATATCGCTACCGATTTTCTCGCAAAAAAAACCATTACCGCTCGCGATTGTGCCGCTGTTATTGCCAGCGGAAACCCGGATGACTTTGATGGTATCCGGCAGTTTGCGGTTACCTACCTGAGAAACGAACAGGACCATGACCTCAATGCCTTCGGCATCCATTTTGACAACTACTATCTCGAATCCTCCCTTTATACCGATGGTAAAGTGGAAGAAACCGTCGGTTCCCTCTCAAAAACGGGAAAAACATTTGAGGATGGTGGTGCACTCTGGCTGAAAACAACAGATTACGGTGATGATAAAGACCGCGTCATGAGAAAGTCTGATGGCGGGTACACCTACTTCGTACCGGATGTGGCGTATCACATCAATAAATGGCAACGCGGCTTTAATACCGTCATCAATGTTCAGGGAAGCGATCACCATGGCACCATTGCCCGGGTAAGAGCCGGATTGCAGGCTGTCAACATGGGGATTCCGGCCAACTACCCGGATTATGTGCTTCACAAGATGGTCACCGTTATGAAGGACGGCGCAGAAGTCAAAATCTCGAAACGGGCCGGTTCTTATGTTACCGTACGCGACCTGATCGAATGGTCCGGTAATGGCGATATTACCCGTGGTCGGGATGCTGTGCGTTTCTTTCTGATTTCCAGAAAAGCGGATACCGAATTCGTTTTTGACGTTGATCTGGCACTCGCGCAGTCGGACGAAAATCCCGTATATTACATACAATATGCACATGCACGTATTTGTTCGGTATTTGAACAGTGGGGCGGTAACGAATCCCTGTTGGAAAACGCGGATCTGTCGCCCTTGGTCTCCCCGCATGAATATACCCTTTTGGGGCGGCTGGCTGATTACCCGGATATGTTAAAACATGCGCTGAACGAACTTGGCCCACATCAGGTCGCTTTTTACCTGCGCGATCTGGCTGGAGCACTGCATGGATACTACAATGCAGAACGCTTCCTTGTTGACAATGAATCTCTCAGAACAGCCCGACTGGCACTTCTGGAAGCAACAAGACAGGTATTGAGAAACGGGCTGACACTTCTGGGTGTCTCCGCCCCCAACAAAATGTAACGAAAATGTCACGAAAACAACCTCAGAAAAAATTTCAGTACGAGCAGTTCCTGAAAAACAACGGAACGCTGGGCTTCATTGCAGGACTGGTTACCGGATTGGTTATTGCCATCATTATTGCCATAATCATCACCCGTACACCCATGCCGTTTAACAGCAAACTCAGTTCGCAGGGCAAATCGCTCTCTGAAACACAAACACCTTTCTCGGATCCGAACCAGCCCATGTACGGCAATCGCGATACTGCGAAAGAAGCATACAAAAATGCGACAGCTGCAGCAGAAACCCAGGCTAAACAGAGTAACGCCGAAAGCGAAAAAGCAACGACCTATCTTCAGGCTGGTGCCTACCGCGAAAAAAATGATGCTGAAAACATGCGCGCCAAACTGGCCCTGATCGGCATTGAGGCCCGCATAAAGGAGGTCACATCGCAAAATGGCAACCTGTACCGTGTTCATCTGGGCCCATATAACCAAAGCACACTGACAGCGACACAGGGCAAACTCAAGGAAAACGGGATCGATTTCACCACCTCCCGCGCCCAATAACTGACCGGAAAGCCATCATGAAACATTTTTTTCGCGTCTTTCTTGTCATCTGTTTCGGCCTGACAGCCAGCTTGGCAATCGCCTCTCCGGATAACCCCAAAAACGGCGTGGACTACCTGACACTGGAAAAACCGCTTCCGGCTGACGCTGGCAAAAAAGTCGAAGTCATTGAATTTTTCGGCTACTTCTGTTCGCACTGTTATTCCTTTGATGGCGCTCTGGTCAAATGGATGGGTAAGCATAGTCACGATGTTGCATTCAAGCGGGTTCATATCAACTTCAATGACAATATGGCACTGCAACAACGCCTGTTTTATACCCTTTCTGCCATGGGAAAAATGACCAATTCGCTGCATCACAACATTTTTGATGCCATCCAGGTAAAGCGCACCCGGCTCAGAAATGAAACACAGATAGCGGATTACGCGCAAAAAATCGGCATTGACCGCAACAGCTTCCTGGAAACGTACCGTTCCTTTACCGTACAGTCATTGTGCGATGGCGCAGTCCAGATGCAGTCTGCCTATCAGATTGATGGTGTACCAACCATCGTGATTGACGGGAGATATGTAACCTCACTGGCCATTGTTAGTGAGGGCAACAATTTTTCTGGCACGGAAGAACAGGCTCAAATCATGACCATGCGGGTCATGGACAATCTGGTTGCCCGTATTTTGAAAGAACGGCAGGAAATCCGGAAAAAGTAAACCGTCTGAAATATCCCTTTCGACAGGGGAGCCCGCTAACCGGTCATGCGCTCACAGGAAGGGGAGGTATAAATGATTTTTCCGTTCGGCTCTTCCCAGTACTCCCAGCTATGGGAAAAATTAACCATGGCATGCAGCCGGGCATTGGAAAGTGTCAAGTCCATCTCAATGATCTTGCGACGGGATATTTCATTGTCAATGATGCTGACCCAGTTCATAGTGGACATCACTGATGACAAGCAATGCCATTTCAGCCATTCGAGCAGAAAAAGAAAAATACGATCAAGCCCGGTTACAGGATCTTCACCAAAAAGACGGGCAATCTGGTCAATATAGCTGATGTAATGGTGATGAAATGCTAGGTATGCTTTCCGGTATTCAGGGGACTCGATGCAACTGCATCAATTCTTCTTCCTACTAGCCGTGATACAACACATAACGCCGGAAATCATCAAATATCGGCAGATGTCCCCGAGTCAGCATCCGCCAGTGTGTGAACAAACTGAAACCGCCTCCTGTGCGTGGCATCAATTTCATCCTGCACCAGATTCAGGCTTTCTCCCCATTCGATTGATGACGTTATGTTATTCATAATCAGCCCAGCACCCTTGATATCAGAACGGTTGGCACCCCTTTGCTTCCAATTATAAGGCACTTTCCCCCCCCTCATTTCAGGAAAAGTAAGTTATCCACGGCTTTGAGGCGTTAACCGTACCATCATATTTACCTCTGCTATTGTATTATTCCAATTTTCACGATTACACTATCGGGTATCTGCGCCTTATAACAGGTTTATTATGGTCGGCCTGCCAATACATTCTGACCTTAACATTTTTTCATCTAGGAATATCTATGGAAAACACGAACACTTTTACTAACCAGAATCTTTTCCATACTCAGGTTTTGACAAGCATCCTCAAAGAAGGACCTGTTCCCTCTGCACACCAACAAATTCTTCAGGACTGGGCAAAAAACATTGCAGAGTTAAACAAACAGGACAAAGCGGCCCAACACGCGGATTTTCTGCGAAAAATACTTGTGGATATCCTGGGATACCAGCCCGAATCCCAGAGTGGCGCGTATACATTGAAAAACACCGCGACACCAGAGGGTTTCTTTGATGCAGCACTCGGACAGTTTGAAAAAGAAACGAACCGGATTGTTACCCTCGTCAAACTGATGGGGCCAACCTCTTTCAGCCTGGATGTCGTCTCCGGTGATGAACAGCTGAGCCTGATTGCTCGGGCCAGACAGCAGGCAGAAGAGATGCCGGACCGTCAGTTTTTCCTGCTTTCCAATCTGGATGAAATCCGCCTGTATTCACTGATGCACAAACGTACGGTTTATGAGCGCTTCTCCCTGGCCCGAATGCTTGAAGATATTGCGGAATACCAGCGTTTTTATACTCTTCTGAATGCAGAAAACATGTTGTCGGGCAAAACTGCCCAGTGGTTGCACGAGAGTATTGCTGCCGGCTTGCTGGACAAGCTGGAAAAGAGGCATCCGACACTCAGGGACACCTATGGATCGCTTCAGCCCAGTATTGCCGTTGATGTCAACGACGCGTTTGTTATTGACATCAACGTCTATCGCCAACTCGAAAAAGAAGACGAAAAATCAAAAGAGATCCTGCAGGAATTCTACCCGGGAGAACGTCTGAAAAGATGGCATGCTGATGGCGGACTCCACTGGCTCATTTACACCCCCAAGGGAAAAGTGGATATTGAGGCTTATCCTGCAATCAAAAAATATCTCGAGCAATTTAAAGACGACCTCGAAAAACGCGAGGGTGACCAGAAATGGTATGAACTGGATCATGTCGAAAATACCAGCATCCCGAATTCAACCGGGCTGCGCCTGGGCTTTGGCCGCTTTCAGTCAGAGCCAGGGTTTGTTATCGGAAAAAACTTTGCCCAGTATGGCAATAACGGCCATTACATTCCCAACGCGGATTACTTCCTGTTCGGCCTCCTGAATTCAACCGCCCTGTCCCGACTGGTTGACCTCCGGTCCCGCCAGACAGACAAGGGTACATATGAAATGGAAACACACAAAATTGAATCCCTGCCGGTTCCTGATGCTGACGGACTTGCTCGTGGCAGAATGGGGCAGCTTGCCCAGTTCTGTATGGAAAAGGCGCAGGATCGCCGTGACTGTATTCGCCATTTTCAGGGTATGACGGCATTCAACCTCTCCCCGGAAAAACTCGCTGCAAAACTGACTGATCGCCTGCAAAACTGGTTTTCGCATGACTTTCTGACCTTCCGTAGCGAAATCATTTCATCATTCGGCGTCGATATTCCTGTCGATGAGCTGCCAACATGGACAGTATATTTTGAGCAGGAAAAAAACAATATCGATGATTTCGACTGGGTGCTGAATAAATATCAGGGAGAACTGGACGTCATTGTTTACGAACTTTTCGGACTGGATGAGGATGATATCGCCCTGATTGAAAAAGGTTAAACACAAGACGGCTTATGCAAAATCTAGCGCCGACAAAAATGGCGGCCCGGAGGACAACCCCCGGGCCGCCATTGTTTTCCCCTTTAACCTGCCGCCGGCAACGCTCCCATCGCACGGAGATAGGGAAGCTGCTCACGTGCGAATGCTTCGGCCATACCGGCAACATACGGAAACACACTTTCCGGCCAGAGCGGATCACCATCGCGATCTGTAACGGATATTCCGGCATCCTCATAGACCTTGCATACAAAGGCAGCCCAGTCTTCCGGCGTAACGGCACCATCAGCCCGGGCCAGAAGAAAAAGCTGTTCCATCCGCGTAGCGGCAATCCCCGTACCTGCAACAGGCGACGCAAGAAAACGGTGCCCCTCCCCCGTTTTTGCCTGCTCGCACAGTACACGGTTAAGGCGGGCGCAGGCATCACGCGTTTCCTGACCCACATCTTCACGGGCCACATGGAGATAGCCCGCACAGGTCAGCATCGCAAGAAGGTAGAGCAGATGATCTTCCGCCACTCCTGACAGTCGCGGCGTATTCCTGAGTGACTCAAATGATTTGGGCAAGCATGATTTTTCCGCCAGTGTCGCCAGAAGTGGGAAAACGGTTTCTTCGCGCAAGACAATCGCACCAAGCTGCGTCGGAATTGAAAAACGCTGCAGGCTGTCAAAAAAAGTCAGGGGATTGCTCAAGGCAAAGCACAGACCCCTGATACGCGCCATGCGTTCGTCCGATGAAAGGATGCGCATCTCTCTCATGTACAGGTCGGCACGGAACGTCCGGTTTACCGCAAAATCGTACAACGTTTCACGCATGATGGCATCCGGTGCCGCTTCCAGTGCAGAAAGCACATCAGACGGCAGGTAAGCCTCGCGCCGCACATGCGAATGCATCGATGTGACAAAACCACACTGCACCGCAGCCATATCTTTTGCCACATCCTCAAAATAAAAGGGCTGCCAGTTGCGGTTCATGTACTCGTGGGCAAGATACTGTACGGACTCCCCCTGAAGGCCGTCGAGCTTTTCTTTCACATGCGGATGTTCAGCAAAAAAAGTCGCGCCAGATTCCGCAAAAGACGTTGCGAAAGCAAATGCCTGTCGCGTCTGCGTTCCACTGTCCGCCCCCTCACCCACAGCATCGATATAGCGGATCATCAGTTCCCGCGCCGGCATGAACGACGCCCAGCCAGGCATGGCGTTGTAGCTGACATAAACGACACCGCCAGGCTTCAGGTGGCGTTCAATGATATTACGGATGTATCCCCGGTTTTCCGCATTAATCCAGCTCCATACACCATGCAGGGTAATCAGGTCGAAAGACGGAAGATTCCCTGCCGCACCATAAGCATCAAGATCGCCAAAACTCATATTCAGGGCATAGACATTGCCCAGTCCGGCGGTAGCGGCCATACCCTGCGCATTATCCGCATGTTCCTGCATAAAATCCGTTCCCCAGAATTCGCCCTGAGTAGCTGCTGCATGAATATTGAGCGAAAGCCCCTGCCCGTAGCCAAGTTCGAGATAACGGAAAGGTTCACCCCCTGCGCGTTCCGGCAAATCGGCACCACTCATGAGCAGGCAAAACCGGATAAAATCCGGCGTCAGTTCACGCTGGAAATGCGTGATGTATGCAAGATCAGTAACGTATCCTTCTGTATGGATGCGCATGAGGGTCTCCTTCTGGTTCCGGGTAAAACCCTGATTCTATGGGTTCACGGCATGGCGTGCAATGCAGGAACAGTAAAATACGTCTGCATCAAAGAGAAAAAAGCACCATACCGCGATACCAGCGCCTGTCTGATCAATACAGCCCGGGTTATCACTGTCATTTACTTGTCATAACACCCGCATCGTGTGCCTGCCGGTCAGCATGATAACTTGAGCGAACAAGAGGCCCGACAGCCGCATGAGCAAACCCCATCCGTTCCGCCGCTTTTTCAAATCGGCGGAACGTATCCGGATGAACATAACGTGTCACAGGTAAATGATGTCGCGATGGCATCAGGTACTGCCCTATTGTCAGCATATCCACATCATGATCGCGCAAATCCTGCATCACCTGTAAAATCTCGTCATCGGTTTCACCCAACCCCACCATCAACCCGGATTTTGTCGGCACACCCGGGAAGCGCTGACGAAACTGTTTCAGCAACATCAGAGAATGGGCATAATCCGCCCCAGGCCGGGCCTGACGATAAAGGCGGGGAACGGTTTCAAGGTTATGGTTCATCACATCCGGCAGTGTATCAGCCAGCAGGTCCAGTGCCTTCCCATCCCGCCCGCGAAAATCCGGTGTCAGTATTTCAATTCGGGTCAAGGGCGATTTCCGGCGAATATGCCGGATACAATCCGCATAGTGAGTCGCCCCGCCATCGCGCAGATCATCCCGAGTTACGGAAGTAATGACCACATAGGAAAGCTTCAGCAGTGCAACCGTTTGCGCAAGCCTTTCCGGCTCACCGGCATCCACCCCATCCGGCCGACCATGCGCCACATCACAAAAAGGGCAGCGACGAGTGCACCTGTCACCAAGAATCATAAACGTGGCGGTTCCTTTTCCGAAACACTCCCCCCTGTTGGGACAGTTGGCCTCTTCACATACCGTAACAAGACCCTGTTTCTGAAGCAGATCACGAATCTCATCAAAACGCGAGGAAGGGGACCCGGCCTTTACCCGAATCCACTCCGGCTTGGGCAAAGGTGCCACTGGAACGATCCTGACGGGAATATGTGCCGTTTTTTCTGCTCCTTTTAGTTTTCTGCTTTCTGTCATAACGGCTTTTCCTGCACCTGCTTTCTTATTGCATCAGACAGTGCTGCGCTATCCTGAAAATCCGCATTTGCCGCCATCTGGCGACAAAACGCACGAATCAGCTCATACTGGACATCAGAAACCGTGCTCTCCTTCCCAAGGGTTTTCATATCAACCGACACTAGGCCAGCATAACCACAGACATTGATCCAGGAAAAGGGGGCCAGATCCATAGCGACATTTAGGGAAAGCCCATGATAGGTACAGCCATTACGATGCACTTTGAGCCCCAGTGCCGCAATTTTAGCTCCCTGCAAGGCAGGCGCGACCGGCACCGAAAGGTAAATGCCAGGCGCACCGGGCTTTCTCTCACTAGACACCTGATATACCGCCAGTGTATCAATGATGGCCTGTTCGATTTTCTGAATGAATTCCCTTACTAGTAGACGGTCCTTCGTTCGTCTTTTAAGATCAATGAGCAGATAGGCAATGCCCTGCCCTGGCGCATGGTACGTCACCTCCCCTCCCCTGTCTGTCTGAAAAACCGGAATATCACGAGTATCAAGCAGGTGAGAAGGGGCTGCTGCCTGCCCTAGGGTATAGATAGGCGGATGCTCCAATAGCCAGATTTCATCCGGCGTTTCGGCGGTGCGCATTTCCGTGAACGCCCTCATAGCTGCCAAGACCGGCTCATAAGGCACTAGGCCAAGATGACGAACAATGATGGTATCAGTTACAGGCATGGCATGTTCCACTTGTCTATTTCGCCATATTCCCGTTCAACATGCAAAACGGCGGGTCCGGCAACAAAAACGTCAAAGAACCACTTTGACCATGGGATGGGATGAAAGCGCCATATAAAGGTTATCCAGTTGCACACGACTGGTTGCCCGGATTGTTGCTGTCACACTGAGGTAATTGCCTTTGGCTGAGATCCGGGTCTCAACCGTTGCAGCATCAAATTCCGGAGCATGCATCTGGACCACTTCGGTGACCGTTGCCAGAAAATCATCATGGGCAGCGCCCATGATCTTGATGGGAAAGTCACAGGGATATTCAATCAGGTCTTCATTACGATTGGATTGCACTTCCTTCTCCTTTACTTGAACCACAGCTGGATCGTATCCCATATCCGGCCGAGGAAACTGGCGACATTGACCTGTTCCAGCGCAACAACAGGCAATTCGGAAATAACCTTGCCATCAAGCATCATCTTGAGCGTGCCAACCCGGCTGTTTTCATCAATGGGAGCTACCAGCGGCTCCTTTCGCTCAAGAACCGATTTCAGCCGGGAAGCTGCGCCTTTGGGAACGCTGATGTAGGCATCAAAATTAAACCCGACCGGCAGCCTGCCTTTTGATCCTTTCCAGACATCCAGCGTGGCAATCGCCTGCCTTCTGTCAAAAAGCCGGACCGTATCGAAATTCTCGAATCCCCAGTTCAGCAAACGCAGACTTTCCTGGGCTCGCATCTGATCCGAACTGGCACCGACCACAACCGCCATCATCCGGCGCTCACCCGCCACGCCCTCCCGTTTAGCGGAGGAAATCAGGCTGTATCCGCCGGTTTCAGTATGACCGGTTTTCATGCCATCAACAGCTGGATCAAGCCATAACAAACGATTGCGGTTACGCTGCCGGATACGGTTATAGGTAAATTCGCGGACTGAGTAAATCTTGTATAGCTCGGGATAATCCCGAATCAGGTTGATTGCCAAGATCGACAAATCGTAGGCCGTGGAATAGTTGTCTTTATCCGGCAAGCCATGCGGGTTGCTAAAATGAGTGGATTTCATACCCATTCGCTCGGCTTCACGGTTCATCAGCGCGACAAAATCGGTCTCATCACCGGAAACCGCCTCTGCCAGTGCCATGGCGGCATCATTGCCGGACTGTACGATCAAGCCATACAGCAAATCCTGGATTTTGACAGGCGTTCTCGGCTCAATAAACATCTTCGAACTGCCCTTGTCCAGCTTCCATATGCGGTCAGATGCCGTAACGGACTGATTCAGGCTCAGCCGCCCTTCCTTGATGGCACTGAATACCAGATAAGCTGTCATCAGCTTGGTTAATGATGCTGGCTCAATGCGCTTGTAGGCATCTCCCGACGCAAGTATCTGACCACTGACGGTATCTAGAAGCAGCCATGAACGCGCCACGATGGTGGGAGGAGGCGCTACTGTCTGGGCATGCGATGCCGTAACAACACTAAAAAGCAGCAGGAAGGATAGGAAAAAAGTGGATATTTTTTTCATCATGAAAGAAACCGGCGGAAAGCAGGCTCATCCTTTCCGCAAAAATCCGATATATATCGTAAAGGACAGCATTGTACCAAAATCAGCACTGCCACATGGTGCCGATAATGTCCTGAACATGATGCAGCTTGCGATTGAACAGGTGATCTGCTCCGGTCACGACAACAACAGATAAATCCTGCGGACGTGCCCACTGGAAAAGATCCGACAAAGGCACAACATCGTCTGTTTCACCATGAATCAGAAGCGTATTTTTTGGCACCGTGTCCAGTGCCCACATTCCCGCTGTTGCACTGACCAGCACCATTTTTTCCGGTGGAGTGCCTTCCGTTGCCATTTTCTGCTGCAGAAGGGATACCACATAGGTGCCAAAAGAATAGCCACCCAGCACAACCGGCAAATCCGGATAATCTTTTTTTACCTGATCGAGAACAATAGCCATATCGTCTGCCTCCCCCAGCCCTTGGGCATGTGCCCCATGCGAACTTCCGACACCGCGAAAATTCATCCGGACAGCCACATAACCCAAGCCGGCAAAGGCTCGCGCCATAATCTGCACAACCTTATTATCCATGGTGCCGCCATAAAGCGGATGTGGGTGCCCCAAAAGCGCAATACCAACAGGCTGATCACCGGGCAGATCCAGTGCGCACTCAAGCTGCCCGACCGGACCTGCAACATGGAATCGCTTTGTATTTGCATTCATTTGAACCACTCCTCTTCATCGTCTGATCGCGCCCGATGGAAAAAATCGCGGGAGAACCATCCCTGATCGTTCATGTTACTCACTATGCGGCAAGTTGTAAATTGAGCGCAAGAGAAACCAGATCGCAACAAAAGGCCATATCATCGCCATAAAACGGGCCACACCGTTAAAGTTCAGAAACCTTCCCTGAGACCAGGTCTGCAGTGTCGAAACAAAATACTGGTTATCCGGCAGAATGTTCACGGCAAGCAAACAAATCAGCAACAGGCAGATCGCCATTCGTCGCTGAATCAGCTGCGGGCTGAAAATCAGGCCAAACAGCATCAACGAACCGACAAGCAAACCGCCTATCGCTCCCGGCGTCAACCATACCAGCGCATTTTCCGGTCCGAAAAAGAGTGCGCAGGCCATTGCCTTAGCGAGTAGCGTAACCGCAAGCATCAGCATCGCCAATTGAATGCGAGGCGCGGTTTTGTGCAGGATATACAGCAGGACAAGAATCGCTCCCGTCATGCCGGTTGCTGTAATAATGGTTTCTGAAAGCCAGTATTGCTCTGCTGTTAATTGGTACCCCACCATGATCTGGTATGACAGATCAAACGGGTGCCCGAAAAAAGCAGACAACCCGGCGGAAATAACCTGCAGGACATCTCCATGCCCAAAGAGGTAATTCTGCGGATAAATTTGCGCCAGTGGCCATAGCATAGGAATAATCAGTACCCGACTCGACTTGAAACGCTGCCAGCGCTGACTGAAGTAATGCATCCGGTCTTCCCTGAAAATGACTGGCGACAGCATCGAACCGAAAAAAGCGCCGATAAACGTACCGCAAGCATTGGTTATCAGATCCAGATTAGAAGAAACGCGACTTGGCAGACTAGCCTGCATGACTTCCATGGCAAGAGAAAGAAGTGTTCCGACAATCAGGGCAAAAACAAATGCCCTGAATCCCCTCAATAACGGAGAAACTGCCGTTACAAGCAAAATACCCAAAGGAATATACCCGGCAATATTGATCAGAACATCAAACCAAGTCCAGTAACGAGGCAACGGTCCATACAGGCTGACCAGGGGAAGAACACCGGCAAACTGCCAGCCGGAAAACGGATAGAGACTGGCATAAACAATCAGAAAAACATAAACCAAAGCGGCCGCCCGCAAAAAAGAGGACGGCCTGTGAAACGAAGTGGATAGCTGCTTAGACATTGCTACAGGACTTCACCTTTTTTATGGTTTTCCACAATCCAGTCCAGCACCTGGGTAATCACTTCATCCGTTGCGACGGACAATGCCTTTGCACCTCCTGCCGCATCCGGAGTCGGAGCATCAACCTGATGAAAAAAACTCTTCCGGAGAACAGAACCATCCCTGCCGGGAACAGAGACCCGCAGGGCAATTCTGGCCTTGCTGTCTGAATCATCTAGAAAATACTGGCTGAAGTCTTCAAGGTGGATGATCAGCCGTAACTGATTCGCTTTTGACATCACCCCGTCACCCGTTTCACCGCCGGCAGCAACAATGCGGGAATGAAACCGCTCACGAAACAATTTTGATGGCTGGGCATTCCAGCTACTCAGCGTATAAAACCGGGTCTGCTGTTCATTGACATGTGCCAGTCGGTAGTACATGCGGGTGCTGTTCAACCAGTCAGGCGCGCTGACTTGGGAAACAACCAGTGCCGGCAGATCTGTCGGCACTATCTGCCCTGACGGTACCGAAGACACAGGACCAAAATCGTACCGCGTTGCCGGCGGCTGCGATGTATTCAGGGCACACCCGGACAGAAGCAGGCAACATACTGCCATCAGGCAGGAAAAGAAAAAGTGACGGGTGTTCATCATGAATATTCCCTGCAAGTTAATTTGATGATGCGCCGTAGCCCGCCTCACCGGGACCGGGCGCCGGGCTGGATGCCCCAAAAAGGAGACCGGCGGGCCGCTGACTGTACTGATCCAGCGTCGCATTAATCGATTGCAATGACGTCTGCAGATCCTCTGCCAGTGATTGCAGCTGTGTCATAGATTCAGCAGAATTGCTGCTGCCGGCAAACGAGGTCAGGTTCTGGCTCAGATTGCCCAGTTCGCTGGAAAGCACCGTTACCGAATCCATCATCCGCCCCGCCCCGTCGGCTACATCGGGCAACCGGGCCAGCGTCGGCTGAAGTGCCCGGGATGATTTTTCAATTTCGATGGCGGCTCTGTTGATACTTTTCAGTGTACTGACGAGCACCTCCTGATTTTCCGGACGGAAAACCGATGCGATTTCCTGGGTCAGCTTCCGGGTTTCATCCAGTATGGCATTGGTCTTGACCTGCAAATCCGCCACCAGGCCTGCGCGCATCTCTATTCTTGCAATCCGCGTTTCCGAACTGGGCAGCGCCTGCGGGCGGGAACCATCATCGTTAAGTTCAATATAGGCAATACCGGTAACCCCCTGATATGACAGGACACCATAAGTGGATTCCGTCATGGGTGTTTCCGGACGAACACCGAAAAAAACCAGTATCTGCCCCGGCACATCTGCATCAAAGCGGATGTCAGACACCTTGCCCACAGCCAGCCCCCGGTACCGGACTGTTGCCTGCGGACTCAGACCGGCAACCGACAGTTTGGTTGCCATGGCGTAGGGAACCACTTCCGTTTTATCACGGGTCAACCACCATCCGCCCAAAAGAACCGCCACCAGCAACGCCAGCGTAAAAAGTCCCGCCATCAACGCATGAGACCTACTTTCCATTTTTATCCTCCTGCTCCCCGGGAACAACCAGATCCGGCACCCCTGTCATGGCCCGGCGGCCACGATCACCAAGAAAAAACTCATGAATAAATGGGTGATCCACCCGAATTACCTCCTGCGGCTTTCCATTCACAATAACATGCCGGTCCGCCAGTACTGCGACATGGGTTGATAACTGCAAAATAGCATCCAGATCATGCGACACCATGACAACGGTCAAGTCCAGTTCATCGTGCAAAGACCGGATCAGTTCAACAAAGCTGTCCGAAAGCGACGGATCCAGCCCAGCGGTAGGCTCATCAAGAAAAAGCAGTTCCGGTTCCATTGCCAGCGCCCTTGCCAGGGCGACTCTTTTTATCATCCCGCCGGAAAGGTCTGATGGCCTTTTCAGCGCATCGCCCGGCTGCAACCCAACCATATGCAGCTTGAACAGGACAGATTCTTCAATCAGTTTATCTGGTAGCGCCCGCAACTCCCGCATGGGCAGAGCGACATTTTCCATCACGGACAACGCGGAAAAAAGCGCCCCCTGCTGAAACAGGACACCACACCGGTTATACAACTGTTTCTTTTCCTCTCCCGTTGCATTGCCAATATCCGTACCCAGAACCGACACCTTCCCCTGAGCGGGTTTCTGCAACCCCAGTATCTGTCTCAAAAGCGTCGTTTTTCCGGAACCCGAACCGCCAACAAGCGAAACGATATTTCCCTGCCGGATAACGAGATCAAGATCCTGATGGATGATGTTTTTCCCGAACTGTGTCCACAGTTTTTCAATCCGGATCACCTTTTCTGCGTGACGCCCGTTCATGACCACCCCACATGCTGAAGCGCAATGGCAAAGATCGCATCGGCCAGAATCACGACCGTAATTGCGGTAACAACGGCACTTGTTGTTCCCTGTCCAAGGCTTTCGGTGTCCGGCTTGATGCGGAGACCGAAATGACAGGAAACCAGCGCGATCAGCGCCCCAAAAACAACGCCTTTACTCAGTCCAATCACCAGATTGGCAAAGGGAACTGCCGCTGGCAGGGCAGAGAAAAAATAGCCGGCGGACAGGCCGATAGACATCTGGGCCGCCATCATTCCGCCGGTCAATGCAACCATATTGGTCCACATTACCAGAAGCGGCATGACAACGGACAGTGCCAGCACCTTCGGCAACACAAGCCGAAAACCGTGAGACATCCCCATCACCTGCATGGCATCAAGCTCCTGTGTCACGCGCATGACGCCGATTTGCGCTGTCATGGCCGATCCGGAACGCCCTGCCACCAGTATCGCCGCTAGCAATGGCCCCAACTCACGGGTAATGCCGATCCCCAGCAAATCCACCAGATAAGGGTCTCCACCAAAATTATGCAGCTGTTGCGCTGACAGGTAGGAAAGCACAACGCCGATCAGAAAACCGACAAGAGCCGTAATACCAACAGCACGGGTTCCTGCATGATAAATGTTGGCCGAAATCTCTTTCCATGGGCCATTGAACGGATTTCGTGCAAACTGGCAGCAATCCAGCAGAAACTGACCGCCCAGCGTTACCATGTCAATAAAATGACCTCGAAAGAGCCCCCAAAACCGCTTCATGACTATGAAAACATGAGTCGGCTCTTTTTTCGCCTGATCAAAATCCGGATTCCCTGCCTTTTCAAGACGGTCAAAAAGCCGTTGATGTTCCGGAAGCATCTTCATACTTTCCGGTAACTGCTGCCGCCAGGCATTCCAGAAAAAACGGGCGCCAATGTAATCCAGTTCTGATATTTGCGTCAGATCCCATGAAATGTCCCTCCTGTAGGCAGCGATTTTTGCGGTTGATTCAAGCGACGAAAAAACGCCTTTGATCGCGAGCGATTCCACTCGCCAGCAACCGCTGGCTGTCGCCTGTTTTTCTGCTACCTGAAGTTTCGGAACCACTGCGTTACGCACGGGTACTCCTTCTGCTCAACGACGCACCTGATATTTTTCGGTAATACTGCAATCCGCATTTTGCAGACCATCATACATTTGCGAGGGTAACATAACAGAATGACCCATTACCGCTTAATTTATGTGTCTGCGGCAATGATAATCGCCTGAAAGCAAGCCAGGGATGGCGGCGACATGTAAAATAACCGCATTCCGAAAAAACCGGTTATCTGATCCGCATCCGGCACTTATGACAGAAACAATCAGCGCAAACCGCATCATTGCAGGACTTGACCCGCAAGCCCGAAAAATTGCGATTGAAATTATTGATGAAACCGGTTCAACCAATACCGATCTCTTGGCCCGCGTTCCCGGACTTTCCTCACCCACCCTGCTTTTCGCACACAGGCAAACCGCCGGTCGCGGGCGAAGTGGCAAAACATGGTACTCGGCTCCGGATGCGTCCCTGACTTTTTCTCTGGGATGGCCTTTTTTGCGCCCGCCAGCCGAACTGGCAGGCCTGTCTCTGGCTATTGGCGTTTCACTTGCCCAGGCACTGCGGGAACTGGGTATTCTCGTCTCGCTCAAATGGCCAAACGATGTCCTGAAAGAAGGAAAAAAACTGGCAGGCATCCTTGTAGAGCGCCCTTCTGACAGAAACAGGCAGAATGGGGATCAAAATTGGGTTATTATCGGAATCGGAATCAATCTGCAGCTCCCGGATGAACTGGAAACACAGATCAGCCAGCCTGCCGCAGAAGCGCGGTGGCTATCCGGTATGGATAAAAACCTTTTGATGGCAACACTGCTGAACCGGTTAACCGCTGCTTTTGTCCAGTTTGACCGTGATGGCTTGGCTGCTTTTATGCAATCGTGGAACCAGTTGCATGCCTATGACAGAAAAAAGGTCACCCTTTTTCAGGACGGACGTCCAAAACAGTCCGGCATTGTGGCGGGCATTGACAAATGCGGGCGGCTGATTCTTGAGAAAAATGGCAACAGAATGACTTTCAGTGCAGGAGAGGTTTCTCTCCGACCGGAAAATGGACAGGACAGGTAATGCTTTTGTTGATTGATGCTGGCAACACACTGATAAAATGGGCTATCGTACCAGCCGGTGCGCCCGTTACGACAGAACAGGCATCTTGGCTACGGACAGGAGAGGTTCCACACCGTGAGGCAGAAACACTTCAATACCTGTGGCAGCAGATCTTGGTCGGGCAATCCGTCAAGCGCGTCCTAGCTTCCAATGTGGCAGGAAATACTGCCAGAGAGCAGTTGTCCATACTCATCAGCAAACTGCAACCTCAACCTGCCAGCATCTCTTGGTTTGTCTCCGTACGCTCCCTTGCCGGGGTCACAAACAGTTATGCGGACTTTTCCCGGCTTGGCGGTGACCGCTTTGCCTCCCTTGTCGGTGCACGAGCACTTTTTCCAGATGAAAATCTTGTCATCGTAACCTGTGGCACGGCAACAACCATTGATACCCTGACATCGGATGGCACCTTCATCGGCGGCATGATCCTCCCGGGACTTCGCCTGATGGCCAATTCCCTTTTTAGCAATACAGCACAGCTTCCGGATATCGGACAGATGACAGAAGACATACCTACCTTTGCCACAGATACCATCAGTGCGATCCGGAACGGCTGCATGACAGCCCAAGCTGGTGCAATTGGACATGCAGTTACCGTACATGCCGGACATCTCAACAATGTCCGCTGCATCCTGTCCGGTGGTGCGGCAAAACTGGTTATGCCCTATCTTTCTATCCGAGCTCAAATTGTGGATAATCTGGTACTGGTCGGTCTGCACGCAGCAGATGCAGACAAACATGCATCGGACACATTATGCTGAAATTTTTTTTCTGGATATTACTCGCTGCCAACATTGTCCTGTTTGTTTTTCAGCAAACGTATTATGACGCACCATCACAAGGCAAACGCGAACCTGAACGCCTCAGCTACCAGTATCGCAAAGACCAGATCCGCCCGCTTTCACCGGATGAACTCAACCGGGCCATTGCGAATGCAAAAGCTAGCGAGCAGGATATCACCATTGCTGGTAGTTGCATTGAAATCAGCCACTTCAGCAAATCGGAGGCTACCAGCTTTGAAAGGCAGATCATCCCGCTTTCCCTTGCTTCTGAAGAAATCAGCCTGACCCCTGTACATGAGGGAAGCGCCTACATGGTTTTCATCCCGCCTTCCAGCAGCCAAAAAGTGGCTGATGCAAAAATTGCCGAACTGAAAGAAAAGGGGATTGAAAGCTACTACCTGATCAAGGATCAGTCGAAGCTGAAATGGGCTATCTCTCTGGGCGTTTTCAAAACCCGCGAGGCTGCCGATGGTTATGCGGAAGAGATGGAACGCGCCGGTTTGGCCAACCTGCAGATCGCTCCTCGTGGCACAACGGTTGAAAAGCTGGTTTACCGATTAAGCAACCTGAATGCAGAACAGCTAAGGGCGCTAGAAACCATCATGACACACTTTCCAGCCCAATCCATGCGGCAATGCCCACTCACTCCGGAAAACCCGGCATAAAAAAACCGGGCTGTTTTCATGCATAATGTACGAGTTTATGCCAAAATGCGCTTGCATAATCGGTTTTTTCCGAATTTGGCATACCGAAAAAAAGCTGCGGAAGCAGGTAATGCCTTCTCCTGCCAGTAAGTAAATAACACCCTTCCCTCAAATCTCTTTTTTTTATCGATATGAAATTTCAGATCATACCTGTTACCCCATTTCAGCAGAACTGCACCCTGATGTGGGATGAAAACACCAACAAGGCCGCAGTTGTCGATCCGGGCGGTGATATTGCAAAAATCACTGCCGCTATTGAGCAGCATGGGCTTACCCTTGAAAAAGTACTTGTCACACATGGTCACCTTGACCATTGTGGCGGCGCAAAAACATTGGCAGACCAGTTTGGTGTACCTATCGAAGGCCCAAACGAAGCCGATGCCTACCTTCTGGCGGATCTGGCAACCAGTCAGACCCGTATGTGGGGTCTGCCTGCTGGCGCACCGTTTACACCCAGCCGCTGGCTCAACCAAGGTGATACTGTTGCCGTTGGCAATGAAACCCTTCAGGTATTCCACTGCCCAGGTCACTCCCCGGGTCATGTCATTTTCTTCCATGCCCCAACAAAAGTCGCCATTTCCGGCGATGTGCTTTTCGCCGGGTCAGTTGGACGGACGGACCTTCCCAACGGTAGTTTCAATGCACTGGCCAAGTCCATCCGCGAAAACATGTACACACTGGGAGATGACGTCCAGTTCATCCCGGGACACGGACCAGTTTCCACGATTGGAAACGAACGGCGCAGCAATCAGTACGTGCCAGATAAAAAATAACCCTTTCTGACACCCTCCTTTTTCAAACAGGCTGATGTAATCATGACATCGGCCTGTTTTCCGGTTTGATGCAAACCCCTTCCTTTTCAAACCCGAAAGCCACCAAAGGTACTGTCAATTTTGGTATCATGTTAGGTGGACATGTCAAATAATCGAATGCCCCTCACTAAACCATGAAAACCGCGACAGAACCGCTCTGGATTCTTCGTTTTCACTCAGTTTTTGCATGACAGGACAAATGAACGCTTACCTGCTCTTGGTCGCCCCACTGGCACCACTTGCGGGAGCAATTGTTGCAGGACTGCCGGGAACGGGGCTCATCGGAAAACCGCTTCATCCGCGCCTGTCTCATCTGTTTACCATTTCAACTGTGCTGCTTTCCTTCCTGATTTCTCTATATGCACTCTACTGGACAGCGCAGGGGGAAACCCTTAACCAGCAGATCTACAGTTGGGTCGCTTCCGGCGAATTCCGTGCCGACATCGGCCTGATGGTGGATGGACTGACCGCACTCATGATGTGCGTTGTAACATTTATCTCACTGGTTGTGCACATCTACTCTGTCGGTTACATGAAAGACGACACAGGTAACAGCCGCTTCTTTGCCTACATTGCCTTCTTCACCTTTGCCATGCTGATGCTGGTCATGGCCAATAACTTCCTGCAGCTTTTTTTCGGATGGGAAGCAGTCGGACTGGCATCCTACCTTCTTATCGGCTTCTGGCATAAAAGGCCGGGGGCCACTACAGCGGGAACAAGGGCCTTCCTAATCAACCGTATCAGCGATGCGGTTTTCCTCGTCGGAATTGGCCTGTTGTTTTCGAGCGCTGCCTCCTTGCAGTTCAATGACCTGTTTGCCTCCCGTCATCTCATCGCCAACATGACCCTGCCGGGTACCGACTGGAACATGATAACCGTATCGTGTCTTTGCCTTTTTGCCGGCGCCATGGGCAAATCGGCCCAGTTTCCCCTGCATGTCTGGCTGCCGGACTCCATGGAAGGGCCAACACCGGTTTCAGCCCTGATCCATGCCGCCACCATGGTTACCGCCGGTATCTTCATGGTGGCACGCCTGTCGCCACTCTTTGAACTGTCAGAAACCGCCCTTTCCTGCATGCTGGTTGTCGGTGCCATTACCACGCTTTTTATGGGCCTGGTCGCCATGGTCCAGAATGATATCAAGCAGGTCATTGCCTTTTCGACCATTTCCCAACTGGGCTACATGACCATCGCACTGGGTATTTCAGCCTATTCTGCCGCCATTTTCCACCTGATGACCCACGCCTTTTTCAAGGCACTGCTTTTCCTCGCCGCAGGTGTCGTGATCCTCAGCATGAACCATGATCAAGACATCCGGAATATGGGCGGACTACGCAAATATATGCCTGTCACTTGGATCACATCCCTGATTGCCTCACTTTCACTTGCCGGTGTTCCGTTTTTCTCCGGTTTTTATTCTAAAGACAGCATCATTCTTGCCCTCACGAATGGGCATCACCTTTATGGCAGCCGTTTTGCCCTTGTTGCCGCCTGTCTGAGCATTTTTGTAACGGCCTTTTATACCTTCCGCCTGTTTTTTCTTGTTTTTCACGGACAGTCCCGCTTGGGCAGTGTTCCGCCGAACCCATCCATACTAGGCAAACAGATTGGCCTCATCCCGGGAGAAAAACCGCATCTCGCACCACGGATTATGACGATACCCCTGATTGTGCTGGCCGTCCCTGCCTTTCTGATTGGCGGCATCACCATCGGCCCGGTACTGTTTGGCGATTTTCTTGAATCTGCCGTGCTCATTGACACCGCTTCGCACCCGGCCATGCATCATCTGGCATCCCGTTTTTCCGGTGCGTTTTCCATGTCCGTACATGGTCTTTTGGCGCCCGCCACCCTTTTTCTCGCGGCAGGGCTTGCTCTTGCCGCCTGCTTTTATCTGCGCAACCGGCAGGCTCCACAAAAGCTGGCGAATGCCCTGCACATACCCTACCGCCTGCTGCTGAACCAGTATTACCTCATCTGGCTGGGAGAAAAAGGGCTGGCAATTGCTGCCCGGCTTTCCGAACAACTGCTCCTGTTTGGCCGCTTCACCAATTTCAGCGAAAGGATTGTCACCCGGTTTGTCCTGTTTCTGGGTAACGTGCTGTGGAAAATCGGGGAAATCCGCCTGCTGGATGGCCTGATTGTTACCGGAAGTGCCCGGCTTGTTGCCTGTTTTTCCGGCATCATCCGACACGTTCAATCCGGGTACCTGTACCATTATGCCTTTGTCATGATACTCAGCCTGCTGTGTTTTCTGCTTTATTTTTGCCGATAATATTTTCTGGATAACCTGCCGACACGGATAAAATACTGACCATGCTTCCAGCCAACCTGCCCGTTTTGAGCCTGACCATCTGGTGCCCGATCATTTTCGGCATCCTGATTCTTCTGGCCGGAAAACGCACCAGCCCGGCTGTATCACGTTATATCGCCCTGATCGGGTCTGTTCTGAGCCTTGTTATCTCGCTTTTACTTGTTGCTGGATTTGACAGCAGTATCTCCGGCATGCAGTTTGTGGAAAAAGTGACGTGGATAGAACGCTTCCAGATCTGTTATTCCCTAGGCATTGATGGCATCTCTCTCTGGCTGGTCGTCCTCACGGCCTTCATCCTGTGCATCGTTGTTCTCTCCGCATGGCATTCAGACAAAACCGATCTGGCCCAATATCTGGGTGCCTTTCTGATCCTTTCCGGCCTCATGAGCGGCACGTTCTGCGCACTGGACGGCCTGCTTTTTTATGCCCTTTTCGAAGCCACCCTTGTTCCCATGTTCATCATTATCGGCGTATGGGGCGGTGAAAAGAGAATACCAGCCGCATTCAAATTCTTCCTGTATCCCTTCTTTGGCTCACTGTTCATGCTGGTTTCGATTATTTATCTGTACATCCAGACCGGCAACTTTGACATTTTCGCCTGGCAGGCGTATCCGCTGGCTCTCCATATCCAGATTCCGCTCTTTATCGGCTTTCTGCTCGCTTTCGGCATCAAGCTGCCCATGTGGCCGGTTCACACCTGGCTGCCGGATGCACACGTTGAAGCATCCACCGAAGGGTCTGTTGTCCTGGCCGCCATCATGCTCAAGCTGGGCGGGTACGGCTTTATCCGCTTCATGCTCCCCATCACACCGGATGCCTGCCGCTATATGGCAGACTACATGATCATCCTGTCACTGATCGCCATTGTTTATATCGGCTTTATTGCCATGGTCCAGAAAGACATGAAAAAACTGGTAGCCTATTCATCCATTGTTCATATGGGCTTTGTGACAATGGGCTTCTTTCTCTTTCAGCAAGTCACTGTTGAAGGCGCCATGATCCAGATGATCTCTCATGGTTTTGTTTCATCCGCCCTTTTCCTGTGTATTGGCATTCTTTATGAACGGACGCATTCCCGTCAGATCGCGGATTATGGCGGCGTGGTCAATACCATGCCCCGGTTTGCCGCCCTGTTTGTCCTGTTTGCCATTGGCAACTGCGCCCTGCCGGGCACCTCCGGCTTCGTTGGCGAATTCATGGTCATTATCGGTATGGTCAAGGCCAATTTCTGGCTGGGTGCATTAACAGCATCGACGCTGGTGCTGGGAGCTGCTTATTCATTATGGATGGTCAAGCGCGTTGTTTTCGGCCCGGTGGAAAACGAGCAGGTTGCCCGTCTGCGTGATATCAGCCGTCGGGAATTCTTCATTCTGGGGATACTCGCCCTGTTCGTTATCCTGATCGGTGTCTATCCGGCCTACCTGATTGAAACCATGCAGCACAGCATCCGTGATCTTCTGCTTCAGGTCGCCGCCTCAAAGCTGCCGTAAAAACCTCCCTCATTATTATTTTCGGCTTTTTCCGCCAAAAAAGTGCTTATCAGGCACTTTTCCTCCTATTTACGCACTATCTCACCGGAATGCAGACGTCGTTCGCGATATAAATTGTTTTATATGCAAAAATTTGCGAATTTGTATCATTGACTTGTTTGATTTTGCACACGTATAATTCCAGAGTTTGATGTAGTGCAAAGGAAAAAACACCGTCTTTTTGATGTTCCTGTCAGCACCAAATGCATGGTCTTTTCAAACAGCAGAAACCGATATGAAATGGACCAGGATCATTTTTTGGCAACTGATCATCGCATGCGGAATTGCTCTGCCTGCATTTTTGATTGATGGAGTTCAGGCAAGTGTATCCGCGGTTCTGGCAGCCGGAAGTTGCCTGATACCCAATATCATGATGCTTGCCGGGATTGAGCTGAACGACAGGGTCTTCAAGAAATCCGGTTTTGCAGTGCTTTTTGTTTTGCAGTTTGTCAAATTTGTAGCGACCATCGCTTTAATTGTGTTGGTTTTTTGGTTTTACAAGGATGTTCGCTGGTTTTACTTTCTGGCGAGTTTTGTGATAACCCTGAAAAGTTATATTTTTTTACTGTCTAGAATCGAGAGCTAAAAATGGCTTCGGCAACGAATCAATCCCCTTCTCTGGCGGAATACGTATCCCACCATCTGCAAAATTTTGCGACGGGTCATCAGGAAAAGCTGATTGACTTCAGTATTTTTCACCTTGACACCTTTTTCTGGTCGGTGTTCTGTGGCGCCATTGGCTGTCTGGTCATGTATCTGGTTGCAAGAAAAGCGACAGCTGGTGTACCCGGCAGACTTCAATCCATTGTTGAGATGCTGGTCGAAATGGCCGATAACCAGGCAAAGGCTCAGATTCACGGAGACCGCCGCTTTATTGCCCCGCTGGCTCTAGCCCTGTTTGTCTGGATTTCCCTGATGAACTGTATGGACTTTTTGCCGGTTGATCTCTTTTCGCAGGTTTTCAATTGGGTCGGCCTTGACCAGTATATTCATTCCCATCGCGCTGTTCCGACAGCGGATTTGAACGGTACCATTGGCATTTCACTCGGTGTTGTTGTCCTGATGTTTTATTTTGGCATCAAGGTCAAGGGTTTTGGCGGATTCCTGCATGAGCTTTTCTGCGCACCATTTGGTCCCCTTCTCGCACCATTCAATTTTGCGCTGAACCTGATCGAATACATCTCCAAAATGGTCTCGTTGGCCATGCGACTCTGGGGCAATATGTATGCGGGTGAACTGCTCTTCCTCATGATTGCCATGCTTGGAGCGTATGCGGCCCTGTCTATGGGTGGTTCCTTCCTGTTTCTCGGTCATGTCATTGCCGGAACAATCTGGGCCATCTTCCATATTCTTATTGTGTTTCTTCAGGCGTTCATTTTCATGATGCTGACACTGGTTTATCTAGGTCTGGCGCACGAAGGACATTAATTGGGATTCTGTTTTAAAAATACCAGCTGTTTTGATTCAACTTTATTTCAACCACTTTTCAACAAATAGAAGGAAAGAAACATCATGACTAACATCGGTTTAATTGCAATCACCTGCGGTTTGATTATTGCTCTGGCTGCTATCGCTGCAGCTTTCGGCATCGCATTAATGGGTGGCAAATATCTTGAAGCTTCTGCTCGTCAGCCAGAACTGATGAACCCGCTGCGTACCAACGTTCTGATTCTTGCCGGTCTGGTCGACGCGGTATACCTGATCGCTGTGGGTGTTGCAGTTATGTTTGCGTTCGTCAATCCGTTTGGCGGCTAATAATTGAATCTGTGCAGTCCGGCGTTTGCCGGAAACCAACTGTAAGTGCAAATTATTAATATAAGGAAATTACCGTGAATCTAAATGCGACATTATTCGCGCAGTTCGTGGTTTTCATTCTTCTGGCCATTTTTACCGCCAAGGTGGTGTGGCCTCCTCTGATGAGGGCACTTGATGAACGGGCCCAGAAAATAGCGGACGGACTGGCTGCTGCTGATCGCAGCAAACAGGAAATGGTCGCTGTGGAAAGGCACGTTCAGATCGAGTTGTCCAAAGCTCGGGAGGAAACTCAACGTCGTCTGAATGAAGCCGAAAGCAATGCCAACCGGCTTGCGGAAGGAATCAAGACGAACGCTGAAGACCAGGCTGCCCAAATTATTGCACAGGCAAAAGCAGAAGCGGAAGCGGAAACTTTGCGTATGAGAGAGAAGCTACGAAATGACGTGGCAACTCTTGCAGTAAAAGGTGCCGAACAGATACTGAAGCGGGAAGTGGATGTATCTGCTCACGAGGCCATTTTGAAACGATTAGCTGACGAATTGTAATTATGGAACTTGCGACTATTGCGCGTCCGTATGCCGAAGCTTTATTTCGGGTTGCAAAAAAAGGGGATTTGTCCGAGTGGTCCACACTCGCGGCAGAGCTGGCAGAGCTTGGGGCTCATGAGGATGTCAAAAGACTGGCATCCAACCCCAAGCTGACAAAGGCTCAGGTTGTCTATACCTTTCTTTCTCTGGTCAAGTCCTCGGAAAACAAGGATGAACTGAGAAACTTTATCGAGATACTGGTAGAAAATGACCGCGTCAACCTCTTGCCCGAAATTGGAATTCAGTTCCAGGAACTGAAAAATGCAAGCGACGGTATCGCAGATGCTGAAATTGTGACGGCTTTTCCCATGAACGACAACAAGCTGAGCGAGTTGCTTCAATCATTGGAAAAACGTTTTTCGAAGAAACTGAATGCTACGAATGTAACTGTGGACAACACCCTGATTGGAGGTGTCGTTGTCACAGTTGGAGACGAAGTGCTTGATCTGTCTGTGCGCGCAAAACTGCAAGAAATGCAGGAAACGCTTGTTTCATAATAAACCTGTTTTGCTTCGACACGAACCGAGAGAACAATAATTAGGAGTTAGTATGCTACTCAACCCGTCTGAAATCAGCGAACTGATAAAAAGTCGGATCGAAGGACTTGGCGATACTGCTGAGATTCGCAATCAGGGCACGATTATCTCGGTGTCCGATGGTATTTGCCGCATTCACGGGCTTTCCGATGCAATGCAGGGCGAGATGCTGGAATTTCCCGGAAACACCTATGGTCTGGCGCTGAACCTTGAGCGCGATTCTGTGGGCGCCGTTATTCTGGGTGAATACGAGCATATTTCAGAAGGCGATACAGTCAAATGTACCGGCCGCATTCTGGAAGTGCCTGTTGGCCCGGAACTGATCGGTCGTGTCGTTGACGCACTGGGTCAACCCATTGATGGCAAGGGTTCGATCGATGCTAAGCTCTCGTCACCGATTGAAAAAATCGCCCCTGGCGTTATCGCCCGTCAATCCGTATCCCAGCCAATGCAAACTGGCCTGAAGGCGATTGACTCCATGGTGCCGATTGGCCGTGGACAGCGCGAACTGATCATTGGTGACCGCCAAACCGGTAAAACCGCTGTGGCAATTGATGCAATCATTAATCAGAAGGGCCAAGACATGATCTGTATTTATGTCGCTATTGGCCAGAAAGCATCATCAATCAAGAATACCGTCCGGGCACTTGAGGAATATGGCGCAATGGATTACACCATTGTCGTTACAGCAACCGCATCCGAATCTGCTGCCATGCAGTATGTCTCCCCCTATTCCGGCTGTGCCATGGGTGAGTACTTCCGCGACCGCGGTCAAGATGCACTGATCATTTATGATGATCTGTCAAAACAGGCTGTTGCCTACCGTCAGGTTTCCCTGCTGCTTCGTCGCCCGCCGGGTCGTGAAGCGTACCCGGGCGACGTATTCTACCTGCACTCCCGCCTGCTTGAGCGCGGTGCACGTGTTAATGCTGAATATGTCGAGCAGTTTACCAATGGAGAGGTCAAGGGCAAAACCGGTTCACTGACCGCCCTGCCGATTATTGAAACCCAAGCGGGTGACGTTTCAGCGTTCGTGCCAACCAACGTGATTTCAATTACGGACGGTCAGATCTTCCTGGAAACTTCCCTCTTCAACTCAGGTATCCGTCCTGCGATTAACGCTGGTATTTCTGTTTCCCGTGTGGGTGGTGCCGCCCAAACTAATGCGGTCAAGGGCCAGTCCGGCGGTATCCGTACCGACTTGGCACAGTATCGCGAATTGGCAGCATTCTCGCAGTTTGCTTCCGATCTGGATGACGCAACTCGCCGTCAGCTTGACCGTGGCGCACGTGTTACTGAACTGCTGAAGCAACCGCAATATACGCCTCTGCCAATTTCGCTGATGACGGTATCGCTCTTTATGGTGAACTCGGGTGCTCTGGATGATATTGAGGTCAGTAATGTCCTGCCATTTGAGGCCGGTCTGCATGCCTATCTGAAGGCCCACCAGGCAGAGTTGCTCAAACGGATTGAAGACAGCAAGCGCCTTGAAAAAGAGGATGTGAGTATTCTGGCTGCAGCAATTGCCGAGTACAAGCAAGGCAGTGGTTTTGTTGCTGCTGAGGAATGACAACGGTCTTAACGCGATAAGGAGTACGCCTGATGGCATCAAGTAAAGAGATACGTGGTCATATCAAGAGCGTAGAAAACACAAGGAAAATTACCAAGGCAATGGAAATGGTTGCCGCATCCAAAATGCGCCGTGCGCAGGACAGGATGCGAGCATCCAGGCCCTACAGCGATATTGTTCGCGCTATTGCTGCGCATATGACGGAGGCCAATCCGGAATATGTGCATCCCTTTACACTTCCAAGAGAAGGCGCAAAGCGGATCGGATTTGTGGTTGTAACAACGGACAAGGGTTTGTGCGGTGGTCTGAACACCAATATTTTGCGCATATCAACCAATCGGATGCGTGAGGAAGAAGTCGCCGGCAACGAAATCGTGAGTGTGATTATCGGTAACAAGGGTCTGGGGTTTTTCAACCGGATCGGTGCCCGGATCCTGTCCCACGTGATCCAGTTGGGCGATGAGCCGAGGCTGGATCGCCTGATTGGTCCACTCAAGGTACTGCTTGATGAGTATCAGGCAGAAAACCTTGATGCGATTTACCTCTGTTACAACAAGTTCGTCAATACGATGAAGCAGGAGCCGGTTATCGAGCAACTGCTTCCGTTACCAAGCGACACGCTTTCAACCGGGAATGCGCAACATAATTGGGAATATATCTACGAACCGGATGCGCCGACTGTGATTGACACTCTGCTGGTTCGCTATATTGAAGCACTGATTTATCAGTCAGTAGCCGACAATATTGCGTCTGAGCAGTCTGCCCGTATGGTGGCAATGAAATCAGCCAGTGATAATGCCGGTAATGTGATTGCGGAGCTGAAGCTCATCTACAACAAGACCCGTCAGGCGGCAATTACAACCGAACTGACAGAAATTGTAGCCGGTGCAGCAGCAGTTTAAATTGAAGTAAAACCAGATTTGCTTAAAACGAATTACTAATAAATTGAAGGAACGAAAAATGGCGGATGGCAAAATCGTTCAGTGTATCGGAGCCGTGGTTGACGTGGAGTTTCCCCGTGAAGCCATGCCCAGGGTTTACGATGCTTTGATAATGGAAGGCTCTGATCTGACGCTGGAAGTTCAGCAGCAGTTGGGGGACGGTATTGTGCGCACCATTGCGCTGGGCTCATCGGACGGGCTGCGTCGCGGTATGATAATCCAGAACACCGGTAAACCGATTATGGTGCCGGTAGGTGAAGCAACACTTGGCCGCATTATGGACGTGCTGGGTAACCCGATTGATGAAGCGGGACCAGTGCAGACAGAAGAGCGGGCATCAATTCATCGCAAACCTCCCTCTTATGAAGAACTTTCCCCCTCCCAGGAACTCTTGGAAACTGGCATCAAGGTGATTGACCTGATCTGCCCGTTTGCAAAAGGCGGTAAAGTCGGTCTTTTCGGCGGTGCTGGTGTGGGCAAGACCGTTAACATGATGGAACTGATCAACAACATCGCAAAACAGCACGATGGTCTGTCTGTTTTCGCCGGTGTGGGTGAACGCACCCGTGAAGGAAATGACTTCTATCATGAGATGAAGGACTCTAACGTTCTAGACAAGGTTGCCATGGTTTATGGCCAGATGAATGAGCCTCCGGGTAACAGGCTGCGTGTGGCACTGACAGGGCTGACCATTGCAGAAAGCTTCCGTGATCAGGGTCGTGACGTTCTGTTCTTCGTTGACAACATTTATCGCTTTACTCTGGCGGGTGTTGAGGTCTCCGCACTGCTTGGCCGTATGCCTTCCGCTGTGGGTTATCAGCCAACGCTAGCCGAAGAGATGGGTAAACTCCAAGAGCGTATTACCTCGACGACCGTGGGTTCCATCACCTCCATTCAGGCTGTCTATGTTCCTGCGGATGACTTGACCGATCCATCACCTGCAACGACCTTTGCCCACTTGGACTCAACGGTTGTTCTTTCCCGTGATATTGCTTCACTGGGTATTTATCCTGCTGTTGATCCGCTTGACTCCACATCCCGTCAGTTGGCTCCGAATATCGTTGGCCAAGAACACTATGACGTGGCCCGTCAAGTACAGGGTATTTTGCAGCGTTACAAGGAACTGCGTGACATTATCGCAATTCTCGGTATGGACGAACTGGCTCAGGAAGATAAGCTAGTTGTGGCTCGTGCCCGGAAAATGCAGCGTTTCCTGTCCCAGCCATTCAGCGTGGCAGAAGTATTTACCGGTGCGCCCGGCAAATACGTAACGCTGAAAGACACCATCAAAGGCTTCCAGATGATTGCCAATGGTGAGCTTGACCATCTTCCGGAACAGGCATTTTATATGGTCGGCGCGATTGAAGAAGCAATTGATAAAGCTGAGAAGATGTAAGTAACTGACGGTTCCCGGTATCGGACAACCATCCATACCGGGGCCGGACAGGATTTTTGAACAAAGACAAAAGGTTCAAGCATGGCAAACACCATACATGTCGACGTGGTTTCAGCAGAGGAGCTGATCTTTTCAGGAGAAGCCGAATTTGTGGCTGTTCCCGCAGAAATGGGGGAAATCGGTATTTTACCCCGGCACGCTCCGCTGATCACCCGCATCAGGCCGGGTGCTGTCCGCATCAAAAGACCGGAACAGGCTGAAGAAGAATATGTTTTTGTTGCCGGTGGCATTCTTGAGGTGCAGCCTCATGCAGTTACTGTTCTGGCCGACACCGCCATCCGCGGCCGGGATCTTGACGAGGCAAAGGCACATGAAGCCAAGGAAGAGGCTGAAGATTCTCTGCGGAATCAGGCTTCCAATATTGATTATGCCAAGGCACAGGCAGAAATTGCGACAGCAATGGCCCAGCTTTCACTGATTCAAAAAATGCGTCGGCAACGCCATTAAAAACAGATCTACCCATAAAAAAAGCAGCTGTAAAAAGCTGCTTTTTTTATGGGTTAGTGACGAAAATCAGCCGGCACGGATCATCGTTCCAAAAGGCTGCTCTGTCAAAATTTCCAGAAGCAGTGAATGCTCGATGCGACCATCAATCACATGCACGGCCTTGACGCCTGACTTAGCTGCGTCAAGTGCAGAGGAAATCTTCGGCATCATTCCTCCAGAAATAGTTCCATCCGCAAAGAGCAGATCAATTTCAGATGCACTCAGATCATCAAGCAGGTTTTCGTTCTTGTCGAGTACGCCCGGCGTATTGGTCATCATAATGAGTTTTTCCGCCTGAAGAATTTTGGCAATTTCTCCGGCAACCAGATCCGCATTGATATTGTAGGCCTGCCCGTCATCGCTGAATCCGATCGGGGAAATAACCGGAATGAACGCATCATCCTGCAGAGCCTTGACCACTGCCGGATTGATTTCCGTAATTTCACCGACAAACCCCAGATCAACAAACTGCCCCGGATTCTCTGCATCGGGCATCTGCATCTTTTTCGCATGGATCAGACCACCATCCTTGCCGGTCAAACCAACCGCCTGTCCACCATACTGATTGATCAGCATGACAATGTCCTGCTGTACCTCTCCCCCAAGAACCCATTCCACCACTTCCATGGTTTCTTCATCAGTAATGCGCATTCCTTGGATAAACGTTCCGCTTTTGCCGATTTTCCTGAGGGCGTTATCGATCTGTGGACCGCCACCGTGTACAACAACCGGGTTCATTCCCACCAGCTTCAGCAGGACTATGTCCCGGGCAAAGCCATGTTTGAGCCTTTCCTCCACCATGGCATTACCGCCATATTTGATCACAATGGTCTTGCCATGAAATTTCTGTATATAAGGCAATGCTTCCGCAAGAATTTCAGCTTTGACGACAGGCGGTAAATTGGTCATTTCAGGTCCTTTATCAATAAGCGCGCAAGTAAAGGTCCGACAGGAGGTCAATCAGGCCTCTGCGCCGGAGGGGGCTTCCCGAATAAATAAATATACATCGAATAAAACGAACAATATACCAGAACTGCTACCACCATCAGCATGGAAAAAAGGAAGAAAAGCGCAATGTCGCGCCCCAGCGCAATGATGATAAGCGTATTAAACAGCATCGGAACAAAAAAACAAAAAAGCAGAAGCCCCATCAGGTAAACAAGAAAGGCCTTCCATGTACGAATAATTGTGAAAAAGTTATAAAAAAGGGATTGCCCTAGCGGCATGTTTTTCCAAGCAATAAGCGGTGCCACAAACCAGAGAAACAACAGGGCAACAAAATTCAGGATAATCGCAACCATAAAGGCTTCCCTGAATCGGGATTCCATCAGGAACTGTACCTCAAACTGCTCCCCGGTCATTGCTCGCATGAAAATGCCGCCATCAATAAATCTTGANAGATAAACCGCAATAACCATCGCCAGAAAATACAGGATACCCAGCACTAGAAGGCGACGTGCAACCTGTTTGTTAAACACAACAAAAAGGCGTGCAAAATGAAAAGGCCGATCCTCGCCAACATCATTGATCGCCTGCAGGAAGAGGATGGAAAAACTTGGTGCAATCAGGGGCGGCAGGATCGTTCCAATTAATGGAAACGATCCCAGAATCATCATTGCCAAAAAATAACCGATAAACAGGTTTGTCAGCAGAAACGGACGTTTTCGGAAGAGCTGGAAGCCGTCCTGAATCCATGTCAGCCCCATACGGGCATCAATCGTTTTCATAGGATAATGGGCGTATCTGCTGCACGTAACCGCAGAATCCTTTCAAAATGGGCTGGATCGTGTGGTGTCAGCATTTCCGCTGTCCGCGGAAGATAAAAGTCATAAAGCCGGGATAACCAGAACCGCAGTGCCGCCGCTCTCAGCATGGTCTGCCAAGCAGCATTCTCATCAGCAGAAAACAGACGTACCGCCTTGTATGCCTCAAGAAAAGCGTGAAGACGCACATCGTCAAATTCTCCGGTATCCAGCCGGATGCACCAGTCGTTGACGGCGACGGCCACATCAAAAAGCCAAGTGTCATTTCCTGCAAAATAAAAATCGAAAAAGCCGGATAACTGATCCCCATCAAACATCACATTGTTCCGGAACAGATCCGCATGCACCGGACCTGATGGCAGTCGGCTATAAAGATCAGAGACAGAAAAAGCTTCCTGCAACGCAACTTCTTGCCGGAGAAATATCGCATTTTCTTCTGACAGATATCCCAGTACCTGAGGCATGGTTTCCCGCCACCAGGTAATTCCCCGCAAATTGGGCTGATAAGGCAGATAATCTTTTCCTGCCAGGTGCATCCGGGCCATCATTTCACCCACCTGTGCACAATGGCGGGGAGAAGGATTCGGTAACCAGTCACCCCTGAGTTTGGTCACTAGGCTG
>JGI994J12354_10000179_pt1 | contig 60833 bp, 66 predicted proteins | sample IntmicLarv3ML3BL_FD_12354 | JGI IMG/M metagenome (IMG submission 12354) | reverse complement strand
AGGTGTTGGAGTAGAATAGTAATCTACCAATATTTTGTCAAGTATGGCGGGGTTTGCTCTCCCAGCTCGTATTGATGCAAGTTCTTTACTTAAATGGTCAATAGCTCCTGACATTTTAACTTCGTAAGGTTTTAACTCTTCTCTCATAGTTTTAACCCCTTTCTAAGTGTATTATTTGTATAATTTCTTGTAATTACTCTGTTATTAAGGTACCAATTTTTTTACCCGAGACTACATCTAACATACTATTTTCTTGCATAATATCAAATACTAATATATTCATATTATTATCTCTACATAAAGAAGCCGCAGTAGAGTCCATAACCTGCAATTTGTCTTGTAATACTGTAGAGAAAGTAATAGTTTCGTATTTTTTTGCATCATCATGTTTTTTCGGGTCCTTATCATAAACACCATCTACCATTGTAGCCTTTAATACAATATCTGCATTCATTTCAATTGCACGTAGTACAGACGCAGTATCAGTAGAGAAGAATGGGTTTCCTGTTCCACAGGCAAAAATTACAACTCGTCCTTTTTCCATATGGCGTATGGCCTTGTTGCGAATATATGGTTCAGCAACTTGTGTCATAGTTAGGGCAGTTTGCACTCTAACGGGTATATCCATTTGCTCAAGTGCATCTGCAATAGCTAAAGAATTCATAACGGTTGCAAGCATGCCTATATGGTCAGCCCTAGTCCGTTCCATTGCCTCATTTGAACGCCCGCGCCAAAAGTTACCACCACCTACAACTATACCTATTTCTACTCCCATATTGAACACCGATTTTATTCCATCACATATTTTCTGTACAGTTGGGTAATCTAACCCCATTTGCCTATCACCCGCAAGGGCTTCCCCTGAAATTTTCAACAAAATTCTTTTGTATTTCGCCTGCATATTCACCCTCACTCACCATTATTTTCTTATACATATTTTACAATATATCTACACCCTTGTAAAGCCAATCTATAGTTATGTATTACATATATTATTTAAATTAACATAAAGAAAGAGACCGTATAAACACGATCTCTTTTTTAAAAATTATTTTACCATTTTTGCAACTTCAGCCGCAAAGTCGTCTTCCCTTTTTTCAATTCCTTCGCCTTTTTCAAAACGAGAGAAAGCAACTACCTTTATTTCTCCACCTAACTCTTTACCTGTTTTTTCAATATAACCAGCAACGGTAGATTTATCATCCTTTACAAACGGTTGCTCCATTAAGCAAAATTCTTTATAGTACTTTTCAATGCGCCCTACAACCATTTTCTTTGCAATCTCTTCAGGCTTACCTTCGTTAATAGCTTGTGCGGTTAAAATTTTCTTTTCTTCTTCTATTACGCTTTCAGGTACATCTTCTTTATTAACATACAGCGGGTTCGCTGCGGCTATTTGCATTGCAATATCTTTTCCAAATGGTACAAATCCTATATTGTTAGCGACATCACTTGAAGTTTCAAACTGAACTAAAACTCCGTGGGTACCGCCGCCATGAATATATGCAATACATGGTCCTTCATAGCGTACAAAACGGCGAATTTTTAAGTTTTCACCAATAACAGAAATTCTATCTGTCAATACTTCCGCTACTGTTTTGTCACTCATAGGAAGTGTTAATAAGGTTTCTACNTCAGCAGGTGCATTATCTTTTACAATATTTGCCACATCTTGTACAAATTCTTTAAAAGAATCGTTTTTGGCAACAAAGTCTGTTTCAGAGTTAACTTCNACCATAGCACCAATATTTTTTTCTATATCTGCAANTGCATNCACAAGNCCTTCAGAAGCTATTCTTCCTGCCTTTTTCTGTGCATTTGCTAAGCCTTTTTCACGTAAAAGTTCTACCGCTTTATCAAAATCTCCGTTTGCATCAGTAAGTGCTTTTTTGCAGTCCATCATGCCACTGCCGGTTTGTTCGCGTAAATTCTTTACATCTTGTGCAGTAAAGCTCATATTCCTCTCTCCTTATATTTATCTAAACTAAATTTATATTAATATTATTCAACTACTTCTTCTGTTGTATCTGCAATTTCTTCTTTATCATCTATTACAGCTTCATCTTCTGTAACAACTGCTTCATCGCTTTCTTCTGTTGCAAATTGTTCGCCTTGTTTAGCTTCCAAAACTGCATCAGCCATTGCACCTGCTATTAGTTTTACAGCACGAATTGCATCATCGTTACCAGGTATTACATAGTCAACTTCGTCTGGGTCGCAGTTTGTATCTACAATTGCAACAATAGGTATACCAAGTCTGCGTGCTTCTGCAATTGCAATATGTTCTTTACGTGGGTCAACAACAAACAAAGCGGCAGGTAATTTATCCATATCTTTTACGCCGCCGAGGTATTTTTCAAGTTTTTCAATTTCAAGTTCTAATTTACTAACTTCTTTTTTTGGTAATAAATCAAAAGTTCCGTCTTCGCGCATAGCTTTAAGTTGTTCTAAACGCTTTACACGGCGCCGAATTGTTTGAAAGTTTGTCATCATGCCGCCGAGCCAACGTGCATTTACAAAATGCATGCCACAACGTTCTGCTTCTTCTCTAATTGAATCTTGTGCTTGCTTCTTTGTACCTACAAATAAAATGCTACCGCCATCAACTGCGGTATCACGTACAAAGTTGTACGCTTCATCAAGCTTTTTTACAGTTTTTTGTAAATCAATAATGTAAATGCCATTACGTTCTGTGAAGATATAACGTGCCATTTTAGGGTTCCATCTTCTTGTTTGGTGGCCAAAGTGTACACCGGCCTCCAAAAGTTGTTTCATTGATACTACTGCCATTTTTTAGTCCTCCAATTTTTTGTTAATCCTCCACCCTGCCTTAAATTATGTACCACTTATTTATTAAAGCACCGGCGCATAAAAGCAGAATGTGCGTTTTGCCGTGTAATTATAGCATATACGTTAGTTCAATGCAATAAAATAATATTACATTTATTGTTACAATGTGCATATTTTGTTAAACAAAAAAATATTATATAATATATCTTGACAAATAATACTATACAACATATAATATTACTTGAAGTGAGGTGTTGCTATGAGTTTCCCAATTGCTGCGGCATTACTTGATGCAATGGTATTAGCCATTGTTTGCCGTGAAGATACTTATGGTTATAAAATTACCCAAGATATTCGTAATGCTGTTGATATTTCAGAGTCTACCCTCTACCCTGTTTTACGTAGGTTGCAAAAAGGTAATTATCTAGAAACGTATGATATGGAGTATATGGGTCGAAACCGTAGGTACTATAAAGCTACCCCTGCCGGAAAGACGCAATTAGCAGACTATTTAAATAGCTGGGTTGACCATAAGAAAAGTGTTGATAAGATATTTTTAGGAGGAGACAAATGACAAAAGAAGAATTTTTGAGCGAACTGCGCTTGCATCTTGCCGGTGTTACTACCGAAGAAAGAGAAACGGCACTTGCGTATTATGAAGAATTTTTTAATGATATGTCTCCTGAAACAGATGGAGAAGTTATTACAAAATTAGGTACACCTGAACAAGTGGCACAAGATGTGCTTGATGGGTTAACAGGTAACTTTGTACCTGAACCCATATTTTATAGTAATACAGAGAAACAAAAGCAAAATAGTTCTTTAATTATTAAGCTACTTTTAGTAGTTTTTGTATTACCAATAGTACTTTTGTTAGGCTTTTCTGCAGTTTGTGTCTTGCTATCAGTTGTAGCAGTATGTGTGTTAATTCCTATTTCATTGCTTTGTGTAGCTGTTGCTGCTATTGCCTTTTGCATTAAAACCTGGTTAATATCTTTTGCACAAGCATTACTTATGTTAGGTATAGCATTAATATGCGCTGGGCTTGCTTGCATAATTTTTATGCCATCTTTTTCAATTGCAAAAATTATTTTTACAAAAGGTAAATCTTTCTTAGAAGTATTTATTGCTTCGCTTCGCCAAAGAATGAGCAAGGAGGGTATACATGAAGAAATTATTTAAGCCTTTTGCGCTTTTGGGTGCTGTACTAGTTGTTATTGGTACAGGTATATCTATTGCTGCTGTTAGGTTTGGTGCAACATGGTGGTTCCCGAATTCCTTTGGATACACTAACAATTCAGAACAGCGACTACTTTCAGAGGATACGGTTACAGTAACTGGCTCAATTGAAATAATTAATATTGAAACAAATATTTGTGCAATTTCAATTCTACCTGGGTCTGATTTTAGTGTAAATTACTCAGGAACAGATGCAATAGATATATCGTATGAGATGACAGGCAATTCTATTTACATTTATGAAGATAGGTCAAATTCTTTCATGTTTGAGAACGCAACTTTTACAAGTGCGCCTATTATAACATTAACTGTTCCTGAAAATTATACCTTTAATGGCGTGTACATTTATTCTGATATTGGTAATGTAGATATTCTCTCGCTCAATACAAATACCTTGTCAGTTGATAGTTCAATCGGAAATATAACACTTGAAAATGTATCAGCTAACGAAATGTTTTTATCAAACGAGGTTGGTAACACAATAATTAATGATAGTACTGTTAAGTATATTAATTATGATGGAGATATTGGTGAATTTGAGTTGAACATTATTGGAGATATAAACGATTACCAAATATATGCAGATAATGATATTGGAAATATTTATGTAAACAGCACACGTTTTTCAACTTATTCAGTTTACAATGAAGCTACAAAAGAAGGTTATATACTAAATTTATATTCTAATGTTGGCGATATTATAGTTAACATATACGAATAAAAGTAAAAAGGAGTAAAAAAATGGAAAAAAGACTTTACCGTAATACAAATGACAAAATACTTTGTGGCGTATGCAGTGGCATTGCAGATTATTTCAACTTAGACCCAAGTATTGTTCGCCTTGCATGGATAATATTCTCTGTAATGGGCGGTGCCGGCCTTGCAGCGTACGTTGTGGCGGCAATTGTTATACCAACTAACTAATTACAATTCACTATCCTCCACCAAAACTCTCAGTATTTTACTGAGAGTTTTGGTTTATATAAATAAATATGCTTATTAAAAAGTGTTTACAAAAAAATAGGCACTCAGTTGTTTCTGAATGCCTATGCCTATAATACAGTTTTTTATTATATATTATTCTAAGTTGAGTTGAGTTGTTAGAACGCGCTTTACTATTATATAGTATACTACCGCTTCTATAGCAGCAACTACTATTCCACATAAAAGGAAAGTATGAGCCTGTGTTGTAGAAGACATTTTATAATACCAATCATAAAACCAATCTGCTCTAAATACTAAAACGCTTGTAAATGAAAATATAAATTGATTCAAAACTACTATGCCAATATATGCAGCTACACTAGTAATCATTCTATGTTTTTTTGACAAATGCCCTATAGCAATAGCGGCATAACATACAAGTATACCTGCAGCAGAACCTATTAAAACAAGAGCAATACCTTCAAAAAGCCAAGCGGTAAAATGTGCAGTAAGCCCTTCTCGTATAAGCATATCAAAAAAATACTGTAAATCTTGAGATAAATTGTAAAAGAAGTATTCATCTGCAAAAAGAATAAACAAAGAAAATGCTGTAACAATACCAGTTGCAAAAGACCAAAGCATGCTTGTAAACATTTTTGAAAAAATTAAATGGTCAGTTTTTACAGGTAAAGTAAACATTAAGTACCCTTCGTCTGATAATAAGTTCTTGTTAAACCTATTTATCATAATAGCAAAAGTAGCAACACACGCTATAAGTATTAATAATACGTAAAGAAATATAGCTGTTCCCTGAGATACATCTGCAGTAGTTGAGTAATAACTGCTATAATAACCTGCATTAAACTCAATAAACAAACGGTTTATAACAGCAACTACAGTAAGTGCAACATATACAGGCAAAAAGAAACGCCCGGTTGATCTCAGTTCGTATTTCATTAATTTGCTTAACATTTGAATACCTCCCTGAATAATGCATCTACTGATTTTCCGTTTTGTGCACGAATATCATCTACGGAAGATACAAGTGCAATACTGCCGTTATTAATAAAAATAACATCATCTAACACACGCTCTATATCAGAAATTAAATGTGTAGAAATAACTACAGTAGAAGTTGCACTATAATTTGTTAGGATAGTGTTTAAGATGTAGTCTCTGGCCGCAGGGTCAACGCCACCAATAGGTTCGTCAAGCAAATAAATATCCGCTTCCCTACTCATAACTAATATAAGCTGTACTTTTTCTTTCGTACCTTTTGACATTGTTTTTAACTTATCATTTGGGTTAATATTTAAGCGCGAAAGCATATCATATGCTTTTTCTTGGTTAAAGTTTTCGTAAAAATCGCTAAAAAATGCAATTAAGTCAACAACGCGCATCCAGTTATTCAAATAGGTACGTTCCGGTAAATAAGCAACTACTTTTTTTGATTCAATGCCGGGTGGGTTTCCTTCTATAGAAATAGAGCCACTTGTAGGGGTAAGTAAACCATTTGCCAATTTCATAAAAGTGCTTTTTCCACTTCCGTTAGGGCCAAGAAGCCCAACAATACGCCCCGCTGGTATTTGCAGGCTTATGTTAGAAAGTGCTGTTTTACCGGGAAATGTTTTTGTTAAGTTTACACATTCCAATAACATACACTCAACCTTCTTTCTGTTCAGAGTTATTAATAGTTTCTATTGCCTCTTTTAAAGCTTCTTTAGCATTAAAGCCAAGTCTTCCCATCGCATACAAAAACTCTTCAATATGCTTTAATGCAATTTCCTTCTTTACAGAGGCAATAATGTCTTCATCCTCTGTTACATATCGCCCTGCTGTTCTTTGAGCATATAGTAATTTGTTTTGCTCTAATTCTGCCAATGCACGTTGCATTGTGTTGGGGTTTACACCTGCTTCTGATGCAAGTTCTCTTACTGATGGCATTTTATCACCAGGCTTAAAGCTACCAGAAATAATGGCAACTTCAATGTGCTCTATCAATTGTGCATATATAGGCCTGTCTTCCTTAAAACTCCATATCACACATTTTCACCTCACTTGTATTATGTAACTAATACAATAATACGGTAAGCTTCTTTTTTTGTCAAGCTTTTTTATTGCTTTATTTCATAAGCTATGTAATAATCAAACTAAGCAAAACAAAAAAGGAGTGTTATTATGCAAAACCGTATGAAACAAAACCCTTTACCTACTGAAGAAATAAATGAATTGTTAAAAGTTAACCATGTTGGTACAATATCTACTTTACTAGAGGATGGGGCACCATATGCAGTACCCGTTCATTTTGTTTTATATGAAGGTAACGTATATGTACATGGGTTACCAAAGGGGCAAAAAATAGACAATATTGTAAAAGACCCACGTGTTTGTTTTGAAACATTTGAAATGGCAGAAAAGTTATTAGACGATGTGGATACGGCCTGTAGTGTGAACACTGAATTTAAAAGTGTTATTATTACTGGCAAAGCAGGTATTGTTGATAACTATGAAAAAAAAGAAGCAGCTTTAAACGCCATTGTAAAAAAATACACACCACAATTTGCTGATAAAACGTTACCTGAAAATATGGTAAATGGAACTGCTGTTATAGAAATTGTACCAATTGAAATAACAGGTAAATACTATAAAGATAATACATAAGCAATATATTTTAAGAGGCTTCTATTTTACACGATGATTTAGAAGCCTTTTTTGTGTTATTGTATAAAGTACGCCTATTTCAATTCGGCAATAGTAACGCCCTCTTCTCCTTCGCCATATTTTCCAGAGCGAAATGTATTTACATTTCTATGAGACTTTAAATGAGTATGAATCGCTTTTCTTAATGTTCCTGTTCCTTTGCCGTGTATAATGTAAATAGTTGGTAAGTTGCTCAAAACGGCATTATCTATAAATGCATCAACGTCCATAAGTGCTTCTTCAACATTTTTACCTATAACATTTAGTTCATTTTGTGCAGACCTTTGAACTTTTGAAGTTGGACTTGTATTATTTTTTTGCAATACCTTTTTCTTTTTAGGTTTTTCAAAAACTGTTGGTGCATGTAAGTCTTTTAATAAAACTTTTGTTTTAATATTACCTGTTAAAATCTCAACATACCCATTTGAATCTAGTGGAGAAACAACAGTAGCAGATGTTCCAATACTATTCAATATAACGGTATCGCCTATTTTTACGGTTTTTAAAATTGGGTAATCTATGGTTTGGTTATTATTGCCATCTAATATATTACTAAGCATATTTTCCGTATCAGTTCTTGCCATTTCTCTTGCACGTTGTGCTTTTTGTTGTGCTGAAAGTGTTTCCTGTTTTTGCAAAGCTTTCATCTCGTCTAACAGCTTGTACGCTTCATTTTGCACATTTTCAGTAAGTTGCTTTGCTTTTTGCCTTGCAACTTCTAATTCTCTTTCGCCTTGCTCTATATAGTTTTTGCGTTCTTCTTCTGCTTTTTGTAAAACAAAACTTGCTGCATTTTGTAGCATGAGTACTTCTTCTTCTTTTTCTTTTAATTCCCGCTTTAAGTCATCAAGCTGTACAATAACTTCCTCAAATTTTCTATCATCAGCAGATAAATATTTTTTCGCTTGAGTAACAACTCTTTCAGGAAGCCCTAACTTCTCCCCTATTAAAAACGCGTTTGACCTACCTGGTATGCCTACAATAAGCTTATATGTTGGGCGTAGGGTATTGATATCAAACTCGCAACTTGCATTCTGTACACCTACTGTATCAAGTGCAAAAACTTTCAATTCGGCGTAATGTGTTGTAGCCAATATTTTACTGCCTTTTTCCCTTAGCTTTTCAATTATTGCTAAAGCCAATGCAGCACCTTCGGCTGGGTCTGTACCTGCACCAAGCTCATCAACAAGAACTAAAGTATTTTCATCAGCACTTTCAAGTATTTCAGTAATATTTTTTATATGCCCTGAAAAAGTAGACAAACTCTGCTCTATGCTTTGCTCGTCGCCAATATCAGCAAGCACCTTATCAAAAATGCAAATACTACTGTTTTCTGATGCTGGAATAAGCAAACCACACGAAGCCATTAAGCATAATAACCCCGCAGTTTTAAGGGCTACAGTTTTGCCACCGGTATTAGGTCCTGTAATGATAAGGGTATCATATTCATATCCAAGTGAAATATCAATAGGTACTGCATCACTTTTGTTAAGCAACGGGTGCCGTGCTTGTTTTAAAGAAAAACGGTAATCATTCTCGATTGACGGGCAAAATGCATTCATTTCTAAGGCTAATTTTGCCTTTGCCAATAAAAAGTCTATTTGTAGCATTGAATTGTAGCTTATAGAAAATAAATCACTCTCAGTTGCTACTCGCACAGAGAGGTTCTGTAATATACGGTTAATCTCATCTATTTCACTATTTTTTAACTGCATTATTTTTGCGTTTGCTTCAACAACTGCCGAAGGCTCTATAAACATAGTTGAACCGCTGGACGATACATCATGTATTACACCGGATATTTCCCCTCTGTTTTCTGCCTTTACAGGTATAACGAACTTATTATTTCTTATTGTAATTACAGCATCTTGTAGATATTTCTGATAATTTGAAGAACGTATTATACTCTCTAACTTTTCTCGTATAGATGACTCAGTATTGCGAATTTTTCTACGTATATCATATAGTTCAGAACTGGCATTATCTGCCATCTCAGTTTCAGACAATATTGCATCAAATATACTTTTTTCGAGCTCCATATTTGGCTTTAATGATTGGAACATAAATTCTAGGGTGGAGTTTTGTTCTTCCTTTCCGTTTTCGTACCAATTACGTAAATACCTGAAATTACGAAAAACAGCACCTATATGTAATAATTCCGCCATTGAAAGTGCTGCTCCTTTTGCAGCACGCATAACTAATAGGTTTATGCCGCTTACATTATCATACCTAGGCAGAGAAAATTTTTCTATCATTTGTACCATTGCATTTGTTTCAAGAAGAGCTTTTTCTACATTACTTATCTCCTTAAAAGGTCGTAAAGAAATTGCTGTATGTTTACTTTCTTCACAAACAGCAAAATCTTGCAATTTAATCAATATTTTATCTAACTCTAATGTTTTGTAATATTTTTCTGTCATGCTCTCCTCTATTTCTCTTGTAACAAATCTAATAAAAACTGCCTACTTTTTATTGGTTTATCGATATGGTATTGTACAAAAGCATCAGTTATTCTGCTTAATAATAGTGCGTTTTTTTTACCTAATGTAAAATTGTAAATTTTATTTACATCTGAAAACAAAACATATCGCATAGCAGATAATACAGGTGCCGTTACATTAGGTTGTAAATTGTTTTTTAATATGCAATCTTCGCACAATAAGTTACCGTTTGCAATATCAAAATAGAATACCTGTCCATCATACCGCCCGCAATCAGCGCAGGTAACCAAATCTGGCATATATCCTGCTATACTTAATAATTTTAGCTCGAATGCACTTTTAACAATAATGGCAAGCTGTTTACCTTCACACAATAATGCGAATGCATCTATTAATAAATTTAAGCATTCTTCAAACGAATCCTCTGCGGTGGTTAAAATTGAGGTAAGTTCAGCCAAATATATAGCTGTACTTAAAACTTCTATATCGTTTCGTAGTTCAAAAAACACATTTTTACTTTGCGCTTCATTAATAGAATACATTGTTTTACCATGAAAAAGAGTAAAGTCTGACCAACACAAAAGCCCCGTTGCTGAAGTAAGTTTATTTTTTACCCTCAAACTGCTTTTTGCGGAAGCAGTTATTACACCTTCACTACGTGTAAGTATCGTAAGTATCCTGTCAGATTCGCCTGTTTTTACTTCCTTAAGTACAATACCATCTGTAACTATCTGCATAAATAAACATCACTTTCTTTTCTGGTAGCCAAAGTCGTTAAGTAAAAATTCACTATTGCGCCAATCTTCTTTTATTTTTACCCAACATTGCATATTAATTTTTGTTTGCAAAAAATCTTCAATATCTATTCGTGCGGCTGTAGCAATTTTTTTTAACATTGCACCGTTTTTTCCAATAATCATTCCTTTATGGCTCTTTTTCTCGCAATAAACAGTAACGTCAATATCAATTAAGTTTTTATCTCTACGTTCTTTAAATGCTTCCACTACAACTGCAATTCCATGTGGAATTTCATCCTGCAAAAATAGTAGTGCTTTTTCACGTACAATTTCCTCTACAATAGTTTTTTCAGGTATATCCGTTAAACTGTCTGAAGGGAAAAAATGAGGACCTTCTATTGAATATACCTCAATTCCGTTTAGCAATTCTTTTACGCCTTCATTTTTCAATGCACTAACTCCAAAAAAATCAGAAAAAATATCAAAGTTTTTTAATGCTTGTATTCTCTCTAAAAGGTCCTCTTTTTGCTTTAATGTATCTATTTTATTTATAACAGCAATAGCAGGCAATTTTCTTTTTTTAATTTCATCAATAAGTTCTAGTTCCGCCTCATTTAAATCGCGGTATGGCTCAAAAATCATTACTATTACATCAACATCTGCAATGCTCTCTTTTACAGCACGCTCCATGTGCTCTCCAAGTTTAGAACGTGGTATGTGAATTCCAGGCGTATCAAAAAAAACAAACTGAGTTTCGTTCTCTGTTAAGATGCCCTTAATTCTTGTTCGCGTTGTTTGTGGTTTTTGGGTAACAATTGCAAGTTTATCTCTTACTAAAGTATTTAATAAAGAACTTTTACCAACATTTGGTTTACCAACCAATGCCACAAAAACTGATTTTGTGTTATAAAAATTTTCTGTATTATTTTTTTGCATACACATCCATCTTTCCAAAAATAAAAAATAAAGAGAAAACAAAAGATAAAAGCAAAAGAATTAAATATAAACTATGCTGAGTGAAAAAGTTAAAAATATTCAGTAAAATAGTTGTATCCCAAAATAACAATACACCACATATTGCAGCGCCAATGCTAAAAATAAGCACTGCACCTGCAATAACATCTTTAGCTTTTCCTGCAATGTAAAATTTCTCAGGTAAAGGGTTGTCTACAATATGTTCAATAGCTGTATTTATTAGTTCAAGTGTAATTACCCCTGCAATTAATATAGTTAAGATACAATATTCTATTATTGAGAAACTGTAAAAAAAAGAAAAAATATATACATATATGGCTACACATATATGTATACGCATATTTCTTTCACCCATAACAGCATGTTTAATTCCGTTAATTGCATATTTGAAGCTATCAAAAAAATCTTTCATCATACTTTTTTTACTCCTTACACTAATCAACACGTGGTAGGCCAAGCTTTTTTAACGCTTCTTCTTCTCTTAAGCGCATTTGTGTTGCTTTATCTGCGCCTAATTCATGGTCATACCCTAACAAGTGATACATAGAATGAACAATTAAATATGCAATTTCTCTCTGTAATGCATGCTCATATAAGGCAGCTTGCTCTTCTGCTTTTTCTATTGAAATTACAATATCGCCCAAAATATATGTACCATTTTCTTCNTTTATATCATATTGAGCCTCTTCGCCAAGTGGAAAAGAAAGAACATCAGTCTCACTATCTATGCCTCTATACAAATTATTCAAACTTCGTATTTCATTATTATCTATAAACACAATGCTAACCTCTGCAGGTGAAGAAAACCCTTCAAGCCTCAAAACCATATTGCAACTTTTCTTTACTAATTGTTTTATTTCTTGTGAAACTTCAGATTTACTTTGACGGTTATCAATATAAATTTTATTTTTCATGGGTTCCTCTATTGGTAGGCTTTCTCGGTTTTTTACTTTGCTTATCGACTTTATCATACGCTTTAATTATATCTTGCACTAATTTGTGCCGTACTACGTCTTTTTCAGTGAAATATACCATTTCAATGCCTTCAATATTTTTTAACACACTTATAGCGTCAACCAATCCAGATTTCTTGTTTTCAGGTAAATCTATCTGAGTAATATCTCCGGTTACAACTACTTTTGAGCCAACACCCATGCGTGTTAAAAACATTTTCATTTGCTCTTTTGAAGTGTTCTGTGCTTCATCTAAAATAATAAAAGAATCATCTAGTGTGCGGCCACGCATATAGGCAAGCGGCGCCACTTCTATGTACCCCTTTTCCATTAGTTTTTGATAGTTCTCAGCACCCATCATATCAAATAATCCATCATACAATGGGCGAAGGTATGGGTCTACTTTGTTTTGTAGGTCTCCCGGTAGAAACCCAAGCTTTTCACCTGCTTCTACTGCAGGCCTAGTAAGCACAATGCGTGAAACCTCTTTCGCTTTAAAAGCTTTTACGGCCATGGCAACTGCTAAATATGTTTTCCCTGTTCCTGCCGGGCCTACACCAAAGGTAATAGGTACACGTTCAATAGTCTCTATATACTTCTTTTGCCCTAGCGTTTTCGGGCGTAAAGGTTTACCTTTTGCAGTTAATAAAATAAAATCCCCGGTTAGCTCTTTTGTTTTTGCATCGTTTCCTTCTTCTGTTAATGAAATACAATATCTTACTGTTTGCTCATCCAAATCTATATTTCTCTTAAGTAAGTTTTGCATAGCCTCAATACAGGAAACAGCCTTATTAACATTCTTTTCAAGCTCACCATTAATTTTCAATTCATTATCTCTATATACACAAGCAACATTAAACTCTGTTTGAATCGCCTTAATATTTTCATCACAATTTCCAAGTATTGCCGTAGCATATTCAATTGTTTCAATCAATATGCGCTTTTCTATCATATAAAACCTCCATTTTCTACTTGAACTATATTTACTACATGATATACTTTATATAATTGGTGGTGAAAGTATGGCAAAAAAAATGTTTGGTGGTAATATTCAACCTGCTTGCGAATACTGTGAGCACGGAACTCCTTCTGTAGATTCTAATATGGTTTTATGTAAAAAAAGAGGTGTAGTGTCACCTTTATACTCATGTCGCAAATTTAAATACACACCATTAAAAAGAAAACCACTTTCAAAACCGCAACTACCAGTCTTTTCTCCTGAAGATTTTGAATTGTAAGTTGGTTTTATTTTCACATTTATAATATGTACTTTTGAATATGATAGTTGAGGAATATTCCTGTTAAAACTAAGCAATATAACCCCAAAGATACTATATACAGATTTCTATTTTTTTTCTGTTTAAATTTTGTGCTAAATAGCGCAATCATAAAAGATGCAATAGCGAGCCCCAATAAATTGGACCCCATATATACAATATGATTAGGGACCTCTACCGATATAGTTTCCAAAATTTTCCACAAAAAATATCCAGTTATTTGTGAAACCGGTATTACAAGTACAGGCGTTGCCGCAAATGCGTATTCAACATTTCCTGATCGCCAAAAAATAACTATTATTGAGAAGCATATTGAAAAAATAACTATACTTTCTACTGCCAAGTTTATCACATCCCTCTTTATTTTACACGATTTTATCGTTATAGTCTACTTTGAAAGTTTATTAAAATTTCTCTTGCTTTTTTTTACGCTATTTTATAAAATGTTTCTTGTGTTTATGCTACCATGGCTCAGTTGGTAGAGCAGCTGATTCGTAATCAGCAGGTCGCCGGTTCAAATCCGGCTGGTAGCTCCAAAAAAAGGCTTCAAGAGTATTTTTGAAGTCTTTTTTTAATAAAACACTTATAATAGCTTAATACATAATTAATATAGATTTAATAATTATTTAGTGATTTTATTGACGAAAAAATACTTTTAAAGTAAACTATATTTGTGCAAAAAACAGGAAAGGTGTGTAGAGATTCATGAAAATTCATTTAGATCATTATGATAAGCAAATTTTGCAAATTTTGCAGGAAGACGGTTCAATAACTAACTCTAATCTTGCAAAAAGAATAAACCTATCCCCTTCTGCCTGCTTAGCACGCACAAAAAACTTAAAAGAAGCAGGAATTATAAAAAAGTTTGCAACAATACTTGACAACGAAGCTTTAGGTATGGGTGTCTTTGCTTTTACTACTGTAAATATATCCCCACTAAACAAGGAAAGTATTGATGCATTTGTTGCAACAATTGAAAAAATGCCGGAGGTGTTAGAATGCTATACTTTAACCGGTACAGCTACTTTTTTACTAAAAATTGTGGCAAAAGACATTCATGATTATGGACGCTTTATAATTGATAAAGTCACTAATATTTCTGGCGTAAACTCCGTTGAAAGCAATATCGTTATTGCTACCAATAAACTCGAATACACTTTACCATTAGAATAGACATTCCAGGGTCAGCCTCGTTTTTTATTTACAATAGGTTAGATTCTTGCGGGTACATAGATTTTTCTGCGGCTTGAGCTATTTTGTTTAACGAATGTACTATAAAAACTATTAGCAAGCCTGGGATAATGATTAGTTGTGGCAACTTTAACATGTTTCCTTGTGCAGATTGTAATAAACCACCCAATGAAGGTAACGGTTGCTTTACACCAAGCCCAATAAAAGACAGTGATGTTTCTGCCAATATAGCTGAAGACATATTTACTATAGCTGTAACAAAAATTGTTGGTAATATATTAGGAATTATATGTCGCCACAGTACAAATATAAAATTGGCGCCATTAATACTTGAAAACAAGACGTAGTCTTGTTTTTTTATTATTAAAGCTTCAGCTCGCACTATTCTTGCAAGCTCCATCCATGTTGTACCCCCGATTATAAAAATTAGTAACGTAACACTGCTTTTAAAAAATAAACAAATTGTAGTGACAAGTATTAACCATGGAATAGATAATATTATTTCCATAAGGCGCATCAAAATGTCATCAATAATGCCACCTAAATAACCACATAATACTCCAATGAATGTACCAATTATGCACGAAAGCACCGTTGCAAAAAGCCCAATTGACAACGATACAAACCCACCGTACAATACACGCAAAAAAATATTACGTCCAAGCTCATCAGTACCTAATGGATATGCGACTGAAGGTTTTGCATAACGATTGGAAGTATCTATACTAGTAATATTTGATGAATATGTAAATATTATTAATGTAAATATAAGGAATAACAGCAATAAAACTCCGTAAAGCTTAATATCTTTACTTCTTATAAAACGGTGAAAAAAATTATTTTTCGGTTTCATTTATACTCCCTTCACGTATACGAGGATTTAAAAAGTAATATAGCAAATCGGCACATAGATTTCCCATCATAATCATTGTGGAAGATAGCAAAAGTATGACCATAATCACAGGATAATCAAAATTTTGCAATGCTTGCAGAAAATATGGCCCTACACCCGGCCACCCAAAAACCGACTCTGTAATTACAGCACCGGTAACTACCATAGGTAGCACCATGCTTGCTTTTGTTATAATAACGAAAGCTATATTTTTCAATATGTGTTTAATAAATATTTTTTGTGGCGGCAGTCCTATTGCCTTTTGCGTTCTAACGTATGGTTGCGTCAATTCTCTTTCAGTAGATGCTTTTATATATTTTGCCAAATCGGGCGTAAACGCAAAAACTAATGTAAAATATGGTAAAAATAAGTGCCATAAAAAATCTTTCACCGTTTTGTTGCCGCCTATTGTATACATACCCATTACGGGAAACCATTTTAATTTATGTGCAAATATATATATACATAGCATAGCAATCCAAAAAGCCGGCGCTGCCATACCAATTGAGCAAAACCCATCTATTACTTTTTCTTGCCATTTTCCTTTATAATAAGCCGATACCATTCCTAAAATAATTGAAAAAAGTAGTGCAGAAACATACGAAGGTACAATTAGTAGGGCTGTATTAGTAATGCGCACTTTTAAGTCGCTTATTACATTACGGTGTGTATAAATCGAATATCCAAACTCACCCTGTAATATATCACCCAACCAATTGAAATATCTTGTAGTTAATGGTTTGTCATACCCATACTTCTCTTTAATGGCTATCACTTGCTCGTATGGCATATTTGTGCCTGTCATAATATCTATCGCATCGTACGGTGCTAATTCCATTAAAGCAAAGCAAAGCAATGTTATAATAAATAACATTGGAATAATTAGTAATATTCTTTTAAAAGTATACTTGAGCATATATAAATACAATTCCTTATATTGTAAAAACCTGCATAAGCAAATATTGCAAAATGCAGGCTTTTGTGTTTACTTAAATAATTATACCATAAAGTATAATTTTGAAAAATCTTCTATAGTGAAAATTGGAACTAACCCAGAATCTTCAATACCGCCAATTGCTTCGTTTATTACTAGAATACGCTTGTTATCTGCCATTGGGTAAAATATTCCCAGCTCTTGAATATATTGCTGAATTTCCGCATAAAGCGCATATTGTACTTCTGCATCTGTTTCAATAGCTGCTTGTAGAAATAATTGGTCCAATTTTTCATCTGCAATATGGCTGTAGTTATATACACTGCTAGATGTAAACATATCTGCATACAAACCTGGGAAAACACCTATTATATAACCCCCAAGGAACATATCATACTCCGACTCGGGGTCTTGCATCTCTGCATCAAGTGCATTTGGGTCTAACGCTATAATTTCAATCGTAATTCCGGCATCTTTAAGTTGCTGCTGAATAACTGCGGCCTGCCTTTGTTGTGGTACATTTGCACCCCAGTAAGCAAGTTGCAAGGTTACTTCTTCTTGTAAAATATTTTCTTCTTCACATGCTGTGCCTAATAAAGTAATAGAATTACCTAAGTTTTGCTCATATAACTCTACATCAATATTAGTAGTATAAGGGTTGCCAGAAGGTAAAAATGTATATATAGTAGAATAATATTCTTCAGATATGTACGCTGCTTCGTTAATTTCATTACGATTCAATGCGTACATAATTGCTTTTCGCATATTCTCATTTTGCATCAAATTATGCTTTGTATTAAATACAAGGTAAACTACCCTGCCCTCTGTGTAAGGACACACTGACAAACCATCTAAACTTTGTATCTCCCCTATATCTGTTGCTTGTGCGGTAATAGCATGAATTTCACCGTTTTGCAATGCAAATCTTGCGGTAGCCGGCTCAGAAATAATACGAAAAACCAATGTTTCTATTTGCGGCTCTCCATCAAAGTATGCGGGGTTTGCAGTAAAGCTAATATATTCGCCTTCTCTATACTCTTCAAGTATGTACGGGCCAGTGCCAATCATCTGCGCGTTATGCGCACTTATAGTTATATCTGCTTCATTTTCATATATGTGTTTAGGCATTATAAAGATGTTAGATAAAAGTTCCATACCATGAGGAGTTGCATAGGGAAAAATAAATTCTACTTCGTAATCTCCATTTTTTCTCACAAGTACTTGCTCTTCGCCAAAAGTAAGTTGTTCATTCGCCCACCCTTCAGGGGTTGAAAGCATTGTTTCAAATGTAAATACTACATCATCTGCTGTAAATATTTCTCCATCATGCCACAATACCTCTTCTTTCAAAGAAAATGTGTAAGTACGCAAATCTTCTGAAACAGTTACGTCGTTTGCTAAGTACCAGTTAGTTCCCAGTTCTGTATAACTAAAAAGAGGTGAATATGTGGCTTTTAGCACCATCATGCCAAGCCTGTTTGCGGTAGTAATTGCATTTACATTATCACCAGGGTCTGCTTCAATTCCATATATAAAAGTGTTTTTTTCGCTTATGTTATTTATGTTTGTGTTGTTGTTAGTATTGCAGGCTGTAAAAATAAAAGAAAAAGTAAGTATAAGTGCAAGTAGTTTTTTAGTGGTGTTTTTGCGCATGTAAAATATAGTCCCTTTCGTTGTTATATTATTTTGTTATATATTAGCTTCCGTTAATTCAATTGCTCCAATATTACGTGAAGCTATTACAGTAAAAGTGCAGTTACTAATTTGGGTATTTTTTTCTAGTTTTTGTATATTAGAATCATCTACAAACAAAAGCTTGGTGTAAGTGTAATTGTTCGGGTTCGGTTTCATCCGCCAAACGCTAGCCCCCCCTACTGGCTTGTTAATCATGTTTGCTTTTTCAGGGTCAGGTAACTCATTCAATTCAATTGTATCCGTTACAGTATCACAATACTGTATCAACTCTTTGTGCAAATCAGCAATTATTTTTTCGCTATTTTCAGTTGAGTAGAGTTTATCGCAATCAACTTGTTCACCCGAAATTTTGCAAATTGCAAATTGAGTTGCATTTTGCATTTGCTTGTACTTTTCATTTGCATCTGTATTAGCACAAGTTGTTATACCGCCTGTTATTGATGCCAACAATGCTTCGGTAGGCAACTTGCTGAAAAAATAATTTTCATCTACCCATTTTGCCATCTGTGTTAAATGAGTAGATGGAATTTTTCCATCATTAAATACAAAATTAAAAACTGTTCCAACAGTGGCTAAAATTGCCTCGTAAGAACATAAGCCTGATTCAAAAAAAATATCAGTATCGATATACGTGTCAACGCCATATGTACTATAACCAAATTTCTTAAAGGCGGTTATCATCCCACGTAAAATAGCAGACACCTTACCTTTTTCTTCTTCGTATGGGCCTGGGTGAAAATAATCAATATTCTCTTCACCAAAAAAACCCCGAGATTGCATACGGAATATATTAGTTCCGTTATCAGCAGTAATTGCAAGCATATCTCCGGTTGTAGCAACAAAAATGTCTCTTTCTCCCTCATTCCCTATGTGAATACAAGTAGGAATTGAGAATATTTGAACTTTCCTATCCCATCCATAAATTTTTGCATACCTCTCAAATGCTCTTAAATATCTACTTTTTTCTCGCTCAATAGAATTACTTCCATAAAGTTTTTCTAATCGCTCATCCCATTCTCCATTATTCAATTTTGCGAATTGCTTTTTTATCGTTTCCATTTCACCCCTCCTCTTACTAGATTATACCAAATATATCTGCAATGTTAAACCTTTATTTATAGTACAAAACAAAAATCTAATAACAAAATGGATTTTTGTTTCATTTTCTATTGTAAATATTTTATAGTTTCATATATAATATAAATAGAATTTTTGAGGAGTGTAATTGTATGAATGATATTTATAAGCAATCTTACAAGTCTCCCATTACTGACAATGCTGAAATGGCTATTTACAATTGTGGTCTACAACGGTGTGAGCCCGGCTATTCTTGGGGGCCAGGGGTCAGAGATCATTATTTAATACATTTTATTGTTTCAGGTAAAGGTACTTTTCAAGTTGATGGAAAAAAATATCACCTTTCAGAGGGTCAAGCTTTTTTAATTAAACCTTCTCAACTTGTACAGTATACCGCTGATGAACACGAACCATGGGAGTATTATTGGGTAGGCTTTAATGGCACAAATGCAAGTAGAATTGTATCTCGGCTTCCTTTTTCGGAGGTTGTACCATACTACAAACTTAAAAATCCTCATCGTATTAGAGAAACACTATATAATATTTTTCTTTCACGCGGGCATGAGGTATACCACGATAGCTTAATGATAGGGAATTTATATATTTTCCTTGGTGAGTTGATGCGTGAAGCAAAATCTCTTATTCCTAATAAAAACAGCACTGGTAGTACATATGTAATTAAGGCAATAAAATTTATACAGTTTAATTATTCACATGATGTTAGAATTGATGATATTGCACGTTCTGTTGGAATTAGCCGTAGCCATTTATACCGCGTCTTTATAAACACCGCTGGGTGCTCTCCCATTGATTATTTAACTGAGTACCGCATTAATGAAGCTTGCTATTTGTTAAAGAGTTCAAATCTTTCAATAGCGGAAGTAGCGGCCTCTGTCGGATTTTTTGATCAATTTTATTTTTCACGTGTATTCAGGCGAGCAAAAGGCGTTCCTCCCAGTCGCTTTTCTTCTTTTGAAGAAAACGAAAAGAATATAGAAACCTTAAAGGATTAATTGAATGAAAAAAAGAGTTTTGTTACTATGTATATGCCTCCTTATAATTTCTATTTTACCTTCCTGTAATGAAAAAGATAAGCAAGTCTCAATATATATTTACATTGGCAATATTGTTGAGAATTCTTACGACAATCAAATTATTACAAATATAACTTTTGCTGCTACAATGTCCCCCACCCCTATTACCGTTTCAATTTTTAACTTCTCTGATTTTTCAGATGAGAATCTTATTGATGATTTTATGAATGAAAAGCCTGACTCTTTGATAGTAAGAGCATCTTCAACTGAAGAAGCAAATACCTTATTGAATTTAGCAAAAAAAGAAAATATTCCTGTAATTTTTTATGGTATTTCTCCAAGTGAAGAGATTTTTTCATCTTACCAGAATTGTTGGTACATACAATACAACCCTGCTTTGTTAGGTGAAGTTTCAGGTACTGTTATTGCAAACGCATACAGAGATGAATCTCTTGTAGATAAAGATGATGATTTATTGCTAGATATCGCGTTTATTTCTGAAGAAGGTTTATTTCCTTTTCGGATTATAAATAATTCTTGTATTCATTCGATAGAAGATACCGGTTTGTTTACTTCACCTCTCTATTATTCTCCTAATAATCCATCTGCATTAGAATCTGGCCTTGTTGAATATGCAGACTATATTGAAGCAATTTTTTTTACCAACGAAATTTATGCTATTGAAACTTTAACTTTCCTTATTGAAAACGAAATATTCACCGAAGGTGAAATACCCTACACTTTGTTTAGTGTAGGGCGCGGCCCCGAAATTTTAGAGCATGTATCTCAAGGGTATATATATGGAATTGCTTTCGAAAACCCTTCAATTATGTCAGGTGCTGTATATTCTTTTTCCGTTAATGCTGCTTATCAAAGAAATGTAACTGAAAATACCTCGTTTAGGTTGGGGGCTAACCGCGTTCTTTCGCTTCCTGTGGAAGCTGTCACAATCGAAAATGTTGACATTGCTTTGTCTACTTATGCACCATTAGAATAAAAGGAGTTGTAAATATGGAATTTGCAAATTTAGTTAACGAGCGCGTGAGTGTACGCAAGTACAAAAAGGACCCAGTTGAAAAAGAAAAAGTAGATGCATTACTTAAAGTACTAGCAACTGCACCATCTTCAGCTAATCGTCAAGAATGGAAATATGTTGTAGTATCTGATGAAGAAATCCTTAAAAAATTAACTGTTGCTGCTGAAAGTCGCCCGCCTATTTCTGAAGCACCTCTTGTATTTTGTATTATTAGCACTGAAAACAAAAATGTAAATGACGGTGGCTTAAATAAAGGCACTATTGACGGAGCAATTGCTTCAACATATTTACACTTAGCAGCGTGCGACATTGGCCTTGGTTCTTGTTGGGTCGGTAGTTTTAATCAAAAGCTTGCAGCAGAAGCTATTTCTTTACCCGAAGGTTATTGTATTATTTCCCTATTCGCTATAGGCTACCCTGATGAAACCCCAAACCAACGTCCACGAAAAGACATTTCTGATTTAGTAGTTTATAATCATTTTTAATTTTACAATTTCAAAATGGCGACATGTTTGTCGCCATTAATTTTTGAGGAGTATTTATACATGCCAATTTTAAGAAAAAACGAAATAATACAATTACAAATTACTGATATAACCAATGAAGGTTTCGGTGTTGGGCATTTCAATGGGCACACTGTTTTCGTAGCTAATACTGCAACTGAAGATGTAGTGGTAGTAAAAGTTGTTAAAGTTGGCAAGAATTACTCTTATGGTATGGTAACTGAAATAGTAAAACCTTCCCCTCACAGAATATTCTCAAGCTGCCCTGTTTATAATAAATGCGGAGGTTGCAATTATCAGCACATTACATACAAATCTGAACTGCAAGCAAAGCAAAATCAAATAGAAAATGCTATGCGACGTATAGGAAAAATTGAATTCCCTGTTTCAGCAATTATTCCTTCGCCATCTATTGCACATTACCGTAACAAAATTATTTATCCCTTACAAAAAATAAATGATAAAACTTCCATTGGCTTTTATGCAGAAAGAAGTCATAGATTTATTCCAATAGAAAGTTGTTTGTTATCACCCTCAATAATTGATGAAATCGCTAATTATACCTGCACATTAATAGACAAATATCAAATATCTATTTATGATGAAGCTTCTCATACTGGGCTAGTACGAAATTTATACTTTAGACAGTCATACACTTCAGCGAAAATATCGCTTTGCTTTGTAATAAACGGTAATGCTTTACCATCACCTAATGAAATTTGTAGAAAAATAATTGAAAAGTACCCTATGGTATCTGGTATTACATTAAATGTGAATCAAAAACAAACAAATGTCGTGCTCACAAATAATTATACTGTTTTATATGGAAAACTTTTATTGGAAGATACCTTGGCGGGCGTTGAATTGCAAATTTCACCTAATTCTTTCTACCAAGTTAACCATAACGCGGCTGAGCTTTTGTACAAAACAGTAAAAGACCTTACTGATTTGAAAAGAACTGATACCTTGCTTGACTTATACTGCGGTATTGGGTCAATTGGGCTTTCTTTTTCTGGGATATGCAAAAAAGTAATTGGTGTTGAAATTGTAAATAGTGCTGTAGAGATGGCAAAAATCAATGCAAAGTTAAATAGCTTTACAAATACAACCTTCATTTGTTCTGATGCGGGCGTAGCAGTAACGGCATTGTTAGAAGAAAATACCCTGCCTGATGTAGTTATTGTTGACCCACCTCGAAAAGGGTGTGATGCTTTAACACTGCAATCAATTATTAAAATGAAACCAAGGCAAATAATTATGATAAGCTGTAACCCTGCAACCGCCGCAAGAGATGCAGCGCATTTAATTGAAAACGACTTTGTTATAAATGCAATTCAACCTGTTGATATGTTCCCGAGAACTAAGCACATGGAGTGCGTTATTTCTTTTTCAAGATAAACAGCCTTTACAGAAAAAAAGCTTACCTGTTTATTACTAAACAGGTAAGCTTTTTTAAAATGGTGGATCCGAAGAGGATCGAACTCTCGACCTCCGCATTGCGAACGCGGCGCTCTCCCAGCTGAGCTACGGACCCATATTACTATAATAGATTAATCTCTTTATCTGTAAAAGTCAAGAAAAAGCTAGGATGCAAATTACATCCTAGCTATCTATTTCTACAAATATAAAAAATTAAATTTTCTGCTTATTTGCAGGGCCGGGAGAAATTACAGTAATCTCTTCAGGTATGAATAATACAGCACCATGCACTACACGCTCTCTTTGAGGTGCATTTGGGTTTGCTGCGGCCATAGCGGCACTTTTAGTTTTTACCATTTCTTTTACAGTTTCCAGTTCTTCACCTTCAGATATATAACTTGCTGTACCATTAAAACGGTATGCTTCACCACTTGCGGATACAACCGCTATTTCTGCTTTTCCATTTTCTAGAATATTTTTGCAACCATCCGTCATAAATATTTGTGCAATTGCCATACGGCCATCCGCAAGCACCATTTTAAACCCATACGGTGCTATATGTGGTCCATCGTTATTACATGTTGCAAGAAACCAAGTATTCTCATTTAAAAAAGCCTTCATTTTGTCATCAAAAGTTTTCATAATATCACCTTTCTATTAGTTATTTTTTACTCATGTATTTCGTTGTAAAAATATAATAACATGTAATAAATAATAAGGTAAGTATGCACTTTATTGTACAATAGGTACTTTTTCGTTCCCGCAAAATTTACACATATACTAATAATTTACTTTATAACTTCTAAAAGTACACTTTCCCCATTTAAAGAAGCCGCATCAAGTTCAAAGTATTCGGCAATTGTACTTGCAACAGTCGCAAAACTTTTTCTAATATTTAAATTTATATTTTGCTTAATATTTTCTCCATATATCAAAAAAGGTACATACTCGCGTGAATGGTCGGTAGAAGGCGTTCCGGGGTCACAACCATGGTCAGCAGTAATTATTAATATGTCATTCTTTTGCAAAAGCGGCAAAAATACTCCTAATTGTTCGTCAAACTCAGTCATGGCTTTTGCATATCCGTCAATATCATTTCTATGCCCATATTTCATGTCAAAATCAACTAAATTGGTAAAACAAAGTCCTGCAAAATCCTCTTGTGCAATTCTAATTGTTTCTTCCATACCTTCTTTATTTGAGGATGTTTTATAAGCAACATCTATACCTTCTCCATCAAAAATGTCGTATATTTTGCCAATAGAAATGGTATCATAGCCTTTCTTCTGCAACTTATTCAATATTGTTTCCCTGGGTGGCTTTAAGCTAAAATCATGCCTATTGCTTGTTCTTTTGAAATCGCTTCTATTTGACCCAACAAAAGGTCTTGCAATTACTCTACCTACAGCATCTTTTCCTTTTAATATTTTACGTGCAATTTCACAATATTCATATAGCTTTTCAATAGGAACAATATCTTCATGTGCTGCTATTTGAAAAACACTATCTGCAGAAGTATATACTAGAAGCGCACCTGTTTTCATATGTTCTTCACCATAATCTTCTAATAGTGTTGTACCAGAGTATGGTAAATTACATAGTGTTTTCTTCCCTGTTCTTTTTTCAAACTCTTCAATAATATACCTTGGAAACCCATTTGGGTACGTAGGTAAAGGCTTTTCACTTTCCACGCCTGCTATCTCCCAGTGTCCAATAGTTGTATCTTTTCCTTTTGATACTTCTTCTAATTTTGCATAACTTCCTATAACTTTCGCATTTTTGCTTTTGTACTCCACGCCATCAATATTAAATAAACCCAGCTTTTCTAGCGTAGGTGTATAAAATTCCTTGCTACTAATTATAGATGCAAGCGTATTACTGCCTATATCTCCAAAATCGGCAGCATCTGGCATTTCACCTATACCAAAACTATCTAAAATAATCAAAAAAACTCTTTTGCTCATATGCATTCCCCCTATATTTATATAGTATACTATTTTTATCGTTTTTTGTTAAATATAATAGTTTAGAATTTTTACATACTGTTGTATAATAAATATATAATACTTTTCTTGAAAGCTGGTTATTATATGCGAAAAACTAAAATTGTATGTACCTTAGGCCCTGCTACAGATGAAACAGGCGTTATAAAAGATATGATACTTGCAGGCATGAATGTTGCACGCTTAAATTTTTCACACGGATCTCATGAGGACCACCTTATGAGAATAAATAGTGTAAAACAAGCTAGGTGCGAACTAAACATTCCTGTTGCAATTATGTTGGATACAAAAGGACCTGAAATCAGGTTGAAAAAGTTTATAGATGGGTCTGCAACATTAAATAATGGAAGTTTATTTACTTTGACTACAAGAGAACTTCTTGGTGATGAAACTGTAGTAAGTATTACTTATAAAAATTTACCATCAGAAGTTACCATTGGCACTGCTATTTTATTAGATGATGGCTTTATTTCACTAATTGTAGAAGAAATAAAAGATTCTGATATTATATGCCGAGTAAAAAACGGCGGGATAATTAAAGATAATAAAGGCGTTAATTTACCTGATGTTCCGCTAGCTATACCATATATCAGCGAACAAGATTATGATGATTTTTTGTTTGGAATAGAAAACAAGGTTGACTTTATCGCATGTTCTTTTGCACGAAATGCTAGTGATATTTTTGAAGTGCGCAATTTACTAAAAAAGAATGGTGGTGAATTTATACGCATTATTGCAAAAATCGAAAATGCAGAAGGCATAGAGAATATCAGTGAGATTATTCCAGCAGCTGATGGTATTATGATAGCCCGTGGAGACCTTGGTGTTGAAATAGATTTTGCTCAAATTCCAATTATACAAAAGCAATTAATTTCAAAATGCTACACCTCTGGTAAACCAGCCATAACTGCAACGCAAATGTTAGAATCTATGATTCAAAATTCACTACCAACACGCGCAGAAGCAAACGATGTTGCCAATGCCGTATATGATGGTACAAGCGCTATTATGCTTTCTGGTGAAACTGCTATCGGCATTGACCCAGTGAATGCTGTGAAAACAATGTCCATTATCGCGGAGCGTGCTGAGGAAAGCATATCGTACACAGAACGTTTTCATATTTATAAATCTAACTCTCAACAATTAAGTATTGCTGACGCCGTTTCCCATGCTGCTTGCAGTACATCTATTGACATAGGGGCAAAAGCGATTATCACAGTAACTAAGTCTGGCCAAACTGCACGTTTTATATCTAAATGGCGACCGCCTATGCCAATTATCGCATGTGTAACTGATGAGCATGTGTTATATCAACTTGCACTCTCTTGGGGGGTTACGCCATTTCTCGTAGATGAAGTTACCTCTACTGATGAGTTATTCGCGCAATCTGCCAAAATTGCGCAGGCAACCGGAATTGTTACACAAGGAGATCAAGTTGTAACTACTGCAGGCGTTCCTGTGGGTATATCTGGAACTACAAATATTCTTAGGGCTGATAAGCTCTAAGTATACTTGCAAATTAGTAAATAATTTTGCCTATGAAAATAAAATCTTTCTTGACTTTAAATGCAAAATATTATAACATATCTAAGTCAAGATATTTGCCGCTGTGGTGGAATTGGCAGACACAAGGGACTTAAAATCCCTCGATGGTAACATCGTACCGGTTCAAGTCCGGTCAGCGGCACCAAGAATCGTTTTTGCAGGAATGAACTCTCTTTCTGTGGAAACGATTTTTATTTTGTGTTAAAATTATTCTTGATTGTGTGATACATATTTAAACTGTATACAACACAAACTATGGAAGGTATATAAAATGGATAAACACGATAAACTGCAACTAAGAGACCGCAATGCAGTACCAACTGATGAAATACTTGAACAAATATTAGGCGACAGTTATAAGGCGTACGAAGTTTTTCAGAAAGCCTTACCCAATTTTGATATAGAGCAAGATTGGCAATGGTATACTCCACACAAAGCGTGGTTTGCAAAAGGACAATATTTTTGGACAACACCTCGAGGCGCTAAAAAAGAAAAAAACCTTTATTGGCTCCATGTCTATGAAGGATTTTTTTGCGTGGCAGTTTGGTTTAAAGAGAAAAATCGCAATGAACTTCTAATCGCTGATGTAAACGAACAAACAAAACAAATAATTCGTGATGCCAAGGTGATGGGCAAATTACCTACCTTTCCAGTTGTTTTCGATATAACTACCGTTGAATTATTTTCTGACATTTATATACTTTTAGATTGTAAGAAAAAATTAGAACTAAACTTATAAAATATGTACTTTCATTACACAAAGTAAATTATCATAATTAAAAAGTGAACCCTACAATTAACATGCTAACTACAGCATAATTGTAGGGTAAATTTGTATTTAAAATTGCATATACGCTTTGTTACTTTACTAATTCTTTTTTCAATCTTGCAAACCTTGGTAATCCATTTTCAGTTTTTACTGTAGCATCACCTTGTATTAATGGTATACAATAATCAAGAAATTCTTTCGTCAGCCCATTACCGTCTTCATTTATCCATTCAAGTGGCACCTTTTTTTCATGGTTCGCCACAGATAGTAATGGAACAAGCTCAGTTACACATGTATACGCATCGCCTTGTTCTCTTTTTAATGCAACCATCATATCTGTTGCGCCATTTACAGCTTCTGTAACTGCAGTTGCACCAACTAAATACGCTTCATCAACATCAGTAGCTGATGCATAGTGGGCTGCGCAGCGTTGTAATAAAGATAACTCTATTCCGCGTGTTTTTAACCCTGTTTCATTCTTTACTATATTAGCTAAGTTTGACGCAAGTCCTCCCATTTGTGCGTGCCCAAAAGCATCTTTGCTGTTTGCATAATCTGCACCATATTCAAATATATATTTTCCGCTTTTATCTTTTATTCCTTCAGAAACAGCAATTATAATACTCTTCTTTTTTTCAGTAAGGTTTTTTACGTCCGCTATAAATTTATCCATATCAAACGGAACTTCAGGTAAATAAATCAAATCCGGTCCTTCACCTATTACATTTGCTAACCCTGATGCCGCCGTAAGCCAGCCAGCATTACGGCCCATAATTTCGAAAATAACAGCCGTACCTAAGTCATACACTTTATTATCTAAAGAAATTTCTGCACAAGAAGTAGCAATATATTTTGCTGCACTTGCAAACCCAGGGCAATGGTCAGTGCCGTACAAGTCATTGTCAATAGTTTTTGGTACACCTATAATTCGGCACTCATACCCCATTTTTTGCATGTACTTTGATACTTTATTGCAAGTATCCATTGAATCGTTACCGCCATTATAAAAGAAATAGCGTATGTCATATTTTTTGAATATTTCAAGAAGGCGCTTATAATCTGTATCATCTTCTTCACTATCTTTAAGTTTATATCTGCATGTACCTATCGCAGAAGATGGAGTATGTTTAAGTAATGATATTTCTTCTGGTAACTCTATTGAACAATCAAATAACCTATCATTCAAAATTCCAACTATTCCATGTTCTGCAGCCAAAACTCTTGTAATATTTTCATTTTTTAGTGCTGTTTCAATTAAGCCTGCTGCGCTTGCATTTATTACTGCAGTAGGCCCGCCAGATTGCCCTATAATACATGCACCTTTTATTTGTGCCATTTAAATATTACCTCCACAACTTTTTCTTTTCATAATATACCATTTTTAGCAAATATACGCAATAATAATGCAACTTAACAATGAATAAAATACATTATGGCGTTTAAAAATAAATGTCACAAAATTATAATTGACATTTTATTATTATGTAAGTAAATTTTTTTAGAATTGTGTTATAATATGTCCTATAACTAATAACGTCAATCATTTTCAGTTGCTATTGTAGGGGGTATTTGTAAGTGAAAAATTATATTTCATTGATACGCCCTAGAAGTTGGGCCAAAAACGGTATTGTTTTTTTACCTTTATTTTTTCATGGCTCTCTTTTACAAACTGCTGCACTTGCTTCCGCATTTTATGCTTTTTTTACCTTTTGTGTTGCCGCCTCTTTTGTTTATATTCTGAATGATATACGCGATATTGATTATGATAAATTGCATTTTGTAAAAAAGAACCGCCCTATTGCCTCAGGCGCAATATCTACAAAACAAGCATCTACATTTGCCATAATTCTTTTACTGCTTGTGATAGTGTTATGTGTAATAGCTTTTCCTTTATTTGGGCTTCCCTTTTCTTTGTTCATTTTTGCTTATATTGTACTTAACATTGCATATTGTTTTGGCGGGAAAAATGTTCCGTTAGTTGACGTTTTCTTCCTATCAATAGGTTTCCTTATACGCCTATATTTAGGTGCCTACATTACAGGAATTCCAGTTTCAGATTGGCTTTATTTAACTATACTTTGCGGTAGCTTATATTTAAGTTTTGGCAAAAGGAAAAAAGAGCTTGAAAATTCCCCTGATGTTAGGCCTGTTTTATACAATTACACAATACCTTTTTTAACAAGCGCTGTTAATATTTGTTTAGTTCTTTCAATTACTTTTTACTCTTTATGGTGCATAAATACCCACCCTCTGAATAAATTCACTATTCCGGTTTTTCTTTTTACTATTCTTAAATATCACCTTACATTAGAAAATAGCCTTAGCGGCGACCCTATAGAAAACATTTTTAAAGATAAACTGCTTTTACTATTCGCATTTTTGCTGTTTCTAATAATGTTTTTTATTCAGTATTTATACCCTATTATGTAATAAAAAGACCACTCAGCAAATGAGCGGCCTTTTTAATGTAATTTTATTTTTTCTTAATTTCTTTTTGCCCGCCCATATATGGCTGTAACGCTTCAGGAATACGCACTGTACCATCTTCTTGCAAGTTATTCTCAAGGAATGCAATTAGCATACGCGGAGGTGCAACTACTGTATTATTTAATGTATCTGCAAAGTAGTTGTTGCCATCTTCGCCACGCACACGAATATTTAGCCTTCGTGCTTGTGCATCGCCTAAATTAGAACAGCTTCCAACCTCAAAATATTTCTTTTGTCGCGGGCTCCAAGCCTCAACGTCCAAACTCTTTACTTTTAAATCAGCAAGGTCTCCAGAACAGCATTCAAGTGTTCTTACAGGAATGTCGAGTGTACGGAAAAATTCAACTGTAGTTTGCCAAAGAGTATCAAACCATTTTGGGCTGTCTTCAGGTTCACAAACAATAACCATCTCTTGCTTTTCAAACTGATGTATACGATATACCCCACGTTCTTCTATACCATGTGCACCCACTTCTTTTCTGAAACATGGAGAGTAGCTTGTAAGCGCCTGTGGTAATGTATCCTTTTCGTTAATTGTATTAATGAACTTTCCTATCATAGAGTGTTCACTTGTACCAATTAAGTATAAATCTTCACCTTCAATTTTATACATCATGTTATTCATTTCAGTAAAACTCATAACACCTGTAACCACTTCGCCACGAATTAAGAAAGGCGGGATATAATATTCGAAGCCTTTATCAATCATAAAATCTCTGGCGTAAGAAATAATAGAAGAATGTAAGCGGGCAATGTCGCCCTTCAAGAAATAAAAACCACTTCCACTGGTGCTGCGTGCACTGTCAAGGTCAATGCCATCATACCCTTCCATAATATCAATATGGTATGGCACTTCAAAGTCAGGCACAAACGGATCCCCAAATTTTTCAAGTTCAACGTTTTCCGTGTCATCTTTACCAATAGGTACAGAATCGTCAATAATTTGTGGAATCATCATCATTTTTTCTTTTATTTCTTTTTCTAATACCTCTTCAAGTTTTTCAAGCTCTTCAAGTTCTGTAGCAAGCTCAGCAACTTGAACTTTCATTTCTTCAGCTTCCTCTTTTTTGCCTTTACCCATTAAGCCGCCTATTTCTTTACTTATTGAGTTTCTTTGCCCACGCAGTTCATCTGCACGAGATTTTGCATCTCTAAACTTTTGGTCCAATTCCAACACTTCATCAACAATTTGCACCTTCTCATGCTGGAATTTTTTCTTCATGTTTTCTTTTACGAGTTCTGGATTTGTACGAACAAGCTTGATGTCAATCATCTTTCTCATTACCTCCCGAAATAATAATTTTGTGTTTGGTTCAGAAAATAAAAAACTCCCGAACCCACACGAATGTATGGGACGGAAGTTCCGCGTTGCCACCCAAATTGCTAAGAATCAAACAATTCCTAACCTCTCATTTGCGCGTTAAAGGGCGCACCCTTTGGCTCATCACCAATGCTCCGAAAGTGGAAAAGTTTACTTACCCGCCGGTTTACACCAGCCACCGGCTCTCTTTGCAGTTACGTAAACTGTAGCTTTCATCATAGCGTATAAAGATATATGTGTTACTCTTTATAGTTTGTATTATAGCCACTTTACTTTATTATTGCAAGTACTTATTTTTATTCACATGTATACGTATTGCTATTCTATTTATTAACTGTTACTTCTTTTCAAATTGTTCAACGTTTAACATTCGCATAGAATTCAAAATAGCAATAAATGCAACACCAACGTCGGCAAATACAGCTTCCCACATTGTTGCAATACCAAAAGCCCCCATAATAAGAAATAGACCTTTTACAGCAAATGCAAATGCAATATTCTGCTTAACAATACGTAATGTTTTTTGAGAGATATCCATTGCAGTTAAAATTTTTGATGGGGCGTCATTCATAATAACAATATCAGCTGCTTCAATAGCAGCATCTGAGCCAAGCCCGCCCATTGCAATTCCAATATCAGCGCCTGCAAGTACAGGGGCATCGTTTATTCCATCACCTACAAAAACAAGTTTACCTTTTTTACTTTTTTCACCCAATAACTCTTGTGTTTTTTCAACCTTATCTGCGGGTAACAATTCAGTGTATACTTCATCCAAAGATAGTTCTTTCGCAACTGCCTCGCCCATTTCTTTTCTATCTCCTGTAAGCATTACTACTTTATTTACACCTTTTTTCCTTAGTCCATTTATGAATTCTAATGCATCGCTTTTTATCTTGTCAGATATAACGATATATCCCCTATATTTATTTTCAACCGCAACATGAACTATAGTTCCTGTCTCAAACACTTCTTCACATGAAATTCCAAATTTACTCATCAACTTTTTATTTCCTGCTATAACGCTTTTACCATCAACAATAGTATATATACCATGGCCTGCCAGTTCTTCTGATTTTCCTACCCTTTTTTCATCTAACTCTTTATCATAGTACTCAACGTATGCTTCACGTAATGCCTTTGCAACAGGGTGCAAAGAGAAATTTTCCGCTAAAGCAGTTATCTCTAAAAGTTCTTGTTCAGTACCCTGTGTAGCAAAAATACGTTGCACTGAAAATACACCTTCAGTTAATGTTCCGGTTTTATCAACTACAACTATTTCAGTTTCTGCTAAAGCTTCTAGGTAGTTGCTACCTTTTACTAAAATTCCACACTTTGAAGCCCCTCCAATTCCACCAAAAAAGCCAAGCGGTACTGAAATAACAAGTGCACATGGGCAAGATATTACCAAAAATATAAGCGCTCTATGTACCCATTCAGCAAATGTAGCAGTAGGAATAAGCAGAGGTGGGAAAATTGCTAGAAGAACAGCAGATATTACTACGCCCGGTGTATAGTACCTTGCAAACTTTGTAATAAAAGTTTCAGTTTTGGCTTTCTTACTGTTTGCATTTTCAACAAGGTCTAATATTTTTGCAACAGTAGATTCGCCAAAAACCTTTGTTACTTCTATTTCTAAAACACCTGTTAAGTTTACGGCTCCGCTAATTGCAATCTCGCCTTCTTTTATAGTACGCGGAACTGACTCTCCGGTTAAGGCTGCAGTGTCCATTGTAGATGAACCTTTACATACAAAACCATCTAAAGGTATTTTTTCGCCTGGTCTTACAAGAATTACATCCCCAACTTGAACTTCATCAGGGTCAACCGTAACCCATTCTGCTTGTTTTTTTAAGTTTGCATAATCTGGGCGAATATCCATTAGCTCTGCTATTGATTGACGTGAGCGGTTTACAGCGTAGCTCTGAAAAAGCTCTCCTACTTGATAAAACAACATAACCGCAACTGCTTCTTGGTACTCAGCAACAAAAAAAGCACCTAAAGAAGCAATTCCCATTAAAAAGTTTTCATCAAAAACTTGTCCGTTAGCTATATTTTGCATAGCTTCCATCAACACATCTCCGCCCGCAAACAAGTATGCAGGAACAAATAATAAAAGCTTATAATAACCTTCTAATGGGGCAAAAATTCCTATAACAAATAGTACTGCGCCAATTAAAATTCGCAGCATAGTTTTCTTCTGTGTTTTTGTCATAACTCCTCCAAATAGTAAAATTATGTTGTTATGACAATATAATTTCGCAAGAAGATTCTACTTTTTTACAAGCTTGTATTGCTTCTTGCATAATTTCATCAAAACGGGAATCCTCTGCATCAATAGTAAGTTTTTGCGCCATAAAGTTTACCGTTGCTTCGTTTACACCATCAATTTTATTAATAGCCACTTCCATTTTAGCTGCACAATTTGCACAGTCTAAGTCTTGCATTTTAAATGTTTTCTTCATAATTTTTCCCCTTCAATAAAATATTTATTCTTCAATATGTTCCATGCCTTGATAGATAATTGAACGAACATGGTCATCTGCTAAAGAGTAAAACACTGCCTTGCCCTCTCTGCGTGCTTTTACAAGACGAAATTGCTTTAATATACGTAGTTGATGCGAAATTGCGGATTGATTCATCTCAAGTAAAAGTGCAATATCTCCTACCGGCATTTCCGCCTCAAAAAGCCCATACAAAATGCGCACACGTGTAGTATCACCAAATACTTTATAAAGCTCTGCAAGGTCATACAAAGTTTCTTCTTCAGGCATACTGTCTTTTATAATTTGCAAATCTTCTCTGGTTTGTTCCTGCAAAAATAATTACCTCCCTTATAAAACATATGAATGAGTGTTCATATGTTCATTATATAGGTATATTTTAATTTGTCAATACAAAATTAAAATAAAAAAAGACGCTGTTAAAAGTGCAAACAGCGTCTTTTTTATAATTATCTTACTACCCTTTTATTCATCATCAATATCAAAAGCCTCAATTCCGCTTTTTAACCCTGGTCTATTATCCCCATGTTTTACAAATGTCATTGTTATAAAGCTTACTATCACACATATTGTGCTATACGGAAATAGAAATTGATATCCTAAATATTCCATTACTGCACCAGATAAAATTGGTGTTATTATTTGAGCTGCCATTGAAAAAGTGTAATAATAACCTGTATATTTTCCAACATCAGTGCTGTTACTCATTTCAACCACCATAGGGTAACTATTTACATTAATAAATGCCCAGCCCATACCTGCAATAACAAATATAGCTGATACTAACATTGAAAATGTTTTAAAAAATGTTGCAACGCCAAAAGAAAATAGAAGCATTGAAACTCCAATTAGTATAGTTTTCTTTCTGCCAATTTTGCTTGCAATAGCACCTACAGGCACATATGCTATAACCGCTGCTACTTGGGCAATCATCAAAACATTTGCATATGCCCCTCCTTCTAAGCCCCAAACTGTATTCGCATACCGGCTAAAAGCTGTTATTACTGCATTATACCCCATAAACCAGAAAAACACACTTAACAGAATTAGAATTAGAGAGCGCATTACATCTTTTGGCATTGACTTATTAACTTCGTTTACACCATCTGATTCAGCTACAAATGAATTTTCACTTTCTTCTACTTTTATTTTTTGAGTAATTTCACGCTCTTTTATTGTTAAAAATAAAATTGCTGTACAAATAATCATGAAAGCTGCTGTAGTTGCAAATAATGGAAAGTAATTTGGGGCATCTCCCTTTGGCACTAATAAACTTATCGCTGCGAGCATAGCAATGCCGCCAACTGTGCCCATAAGATTTATAATGGCGTTACCTTTACTCCTAAGCTCCTTAGGGGTAACATCTGGCATCAAGGCTACAGCTGGGCTTCTAAATGTGCTCATTGCTAATAGAACACAACCTAACCCAACCATAAACAGCATAAAATTCTTTACTTGATTAGCAAAAGGTAAGACCATCATAAAAATGACTGCAGCTGTAGTGCCAAAAAGAATAAAAGGCATACGTTTACCTATTTTTGTGTTTGTTTTATCACTTAATGCTCCAAAAAAAGGCAATAAAAATAGCGCTAAAACGTTATCCATGGCCATAACGGTACCCGAAAATGTGTCTCCCATTTCAAAAGTTTTCGTCAATATTAATGGAATAATACCGTCATAAACTGTCCAGAATGCTGAAATAGAGGCAAATGCCAAGCCAACAAGTATAGTTTGTTTTACATTTAGTTTCATAAAAACCCCTTATTTTCTTTTTTTGTTTTTCTTTATTTATTGTACTAAAAACAAGTGTAAAAGCAAATGTAATTTAAGTAAAAAGTAAAATATATTTGTAATTTGTTTTACACATTAGTAGCTGGAAGCCATTAATAAAACATGTTATACTATATTTTGTAAAAAATTTTTAAAAAGGTAAGGTAAAATGGAAGAAAAGAATGTTTTTGTAATAGGACATAAAAACCCAGATAGTGATTCTATTTGCTCGGCCATCGCCTATGCAAATTTAAAAAATATAATGGCAAACACAAATGAATTTATAGCTTGCCGAGCCGGAGAACTAAACAATGAAACTAATTTTATTTTATCATACTTTAACATACCTACGCCTCGTTTAATAGCAGACGTTAGCACTCAAGTAAAAGATATGCACATTGACTTCATTTCAGGGACGTCAAGTAATATGTCTTTACAGGATGCTTGGACTATTATGCGTACTAATATGCTTAATACTTTGCCAATTACATCTGGCGAAAAACTAATTGGTTTAATTACCGTTACAGATATTACAAAGCAAAATATGGATATTTTTGATAATTATATTTTATCTAAAGCAAAAACAAGTTACGAAAACCTGTTGCATACGGTAACGGGTATTCTGGTAAGTGGCGACCCTGGCATTATAAACAATGGTAAAATCGTAGTTGGTGCCGCTGAATCTTCAATTATGGCTCAGTATGTTGACAAACACGATATTGTAATTCTTGGAAATCGCGAAGATAACCAAAAACTTGCCCTTGAAAGCAACGCATCTTGCCTTATAATTTGCCTAAATGCGCCCGTATCTGAAGAAATTCTATCTTTGGCAAAGGAAAAAGGGGCTCGCATTATTGTAACTCCGTATGATACTTACACAACTGCACGTTTAATAAACCAAAGTATTCCTATATCTCACATAATGCGTACTGAAAAATTAGTTACCTTTTCGCTCGATACGCCTACCGAGGATGTAAAACACATAATGGCAAGTTTACGCCATAGAGACTTCCCTGTACTAAACGAAGACGGTACTTATGTCGGTATGATTTCGCGGCGCTCTCTATTAGAAACAAAACAAAAGCAATTAATTTTAGTAGACCATAACGAAAAAACTCAGGCTGTTGATGGTATACAAGAAGCAAAAATACTGGAAATAGTCGATCATCACCGCCTTGGCGGTATGGAAACTATCTCACCCGTTTTTTTTCGCAATCAGCCTCTTGGTAGCACTGCAACTATTATTGCAACTATGTATAATGAACACAACGTTTCTATTGATAAATCATACGCTGGGCTATTATGTGCTGCCATTTTATCAGACACTTTAATGTTTCGTTCACCTACTTGTACTTCTACTGACGTAGATGTTGCAAAAAAACTAAGCAAAATTGCAGGTATTGAAATTGAAGCTTTTGCCACTGAAATGTTTGCAAAAGGAAGTGACTGGAGCAACAAAACAGATGAAGAAATTTTGTATCAAGATTATAAAGTATTTAATGTGAAAGATATTCGTTTTGGAGTTGGACAAATTAATGCTTTAGGGCATACAGCATTAAATGATGTAAAAGCACGCTTGCAAAAATACCTTGCAAAAGACTTTAGCAACCAAAATACAGAAATGTTGTTTTTCTTGTTAACTGATATTTTAGAAGAAAGTTCCACTTTACTAGTTTATGGAAAAAACTCTGAAAAAGTTGTTTCCCACGCTTTTCCAGCGTCAGTTCAGGCTGCAGATACTTTTTATTTACAAGGGGTTGTTTCTAGAAAGAAGCAATTTATTCCATTAATAATGCAAGCATTACAAGAAATGTGATTGCCAGTTCACAATTTTATTCACACTAAATGAAAAAATTCAACTGTTCACTTTCATATTTACTTTTATATGCTCTAACTATTTCGTGCATTTTATATAAAATTCCATGCTCGTTGCAATAGTTATTAAATATTGCAACGAGGTTTTTTGCGTTTGGGCTATAACACGCATAGGTATCTTTATAATACTTCGCATATTTTTCAGCATAGTTTCTATTTGGAAACAGTTCATCTAATTTTTTGTAAAAATGCATGCGCTGGTTATCTCTAAGTGTTACGCCAAACATGGGGTAAATAAACTTTGCTCCATTTATTCTTGCTTTCTCTAATATTTTAAGTATGTTATCTTCACTATCCTCAATAAAAGGTAAAACCGGCATAAGTAATATTCCTGTAAATAATCCCTCAGATGAAAGATGCCGTATCGCTTCAAATCTTTTAGTTGCATTTGGTGCCCCTGGTTCAATTTTCTCACATAGTTCATCATTTACACTTGTAATAGTTATTTTGCAAATTACCGGTGCTTGCTTTGAAATATCTTGCAGAATATCAATATCTCTTGTAATTAAATTGCTTTTTGTTGCAATGGCTACACCAAAATTGTATGCATTAAGTAATTCAAGTGCATTTCTTGTAAGTAGCTCTTTTTTTTCAAACGGGTTATACGGGTCACTCATTGCTCCTGTGGAAACAACACCCGTTTTAACTTTTCGCGAAATGTCATTTCTTATTATCTCAAGTGCATTTTCCTTTGCTTTTACTGTGTCAAAATCCTCTATATGGTAACAAGAGCTACGACTATCACAATAAATACAACCATGCACACAGCCTCTATAAATATTCATATTGTATTCAGCACCAAACCACGCTGTACTTTTATTTTTCGTTACAATTGTTTTTGCAGGTATATACTCCAATTTCTTACACCTCCGTCTATTATGTAATTATACAATAAAATTTTATACATTAGTATTTATTGTATTGAAAAAACTATTGAATTCGGTACCAATATTCGTGTATTTACAAAAATACATATTTTCACGTGTAAAGAAATATGCTACAATTACCATCACTATAACATTTTTTATGTGAGGTATTTTTTAATGGAGCTTCTGAAAAATCGAATACTACAAGATGCCGTTGTGCGGCCAGGTAATATTCTTAAGGTAGACTCATTTTTAAATCATCAAGTGGACTCGCAGTTCATAGAATCATTGGCATCTGAATTTATACAACACTTTCAAGATATTCAATTTACAAAAGTTTTAACAATTGAAGCTTCCGGCATTGCCATTGCCGGCATTACTGCTTTAAAACTCGGTGTTCCTTTCATTTTTGCTAAGAAAACTTTAAGTAAAAACCTTGATGGTAGTGTTTTTTCTGCAAAAGTAACTTCCTATACAAGAAATAATGAATATACAATTATGGTAGCAAAGCGGTTTATTACAGAAGAGGATAATATACTAATAATAGATGATTTTTTGGCTTCTGGGAAAGCCTTATATGGTCTTATTAGCATAGTTGAACAATCGGGTGCGAAATGCAGTGGTATAGGCGTAGTTATAGAAAAAGGCTTTCAAGGTGGCGGAGATGAGTTGCGAAAAAAAGGGTACCCATTACATTCTCTTGCAATAATTGATGAAATGAATGATAATGAAATTATATTTAGAGAATAATATTATTTTAAATAGAAAGGATGCAGAGAGTTATGAAGAAATTACGTGTATTATTCATTGGAAATAGCCATACATATTATAATGATATGCCTTACGTTTTTAAAGAACTAGCAGAAGCAGGGCAAAAAATTGAAGTTGAGGTATGTATGCAAGCACACCCCGGTGTAACTTATGCCTGGCATCTAAAGCAAGAATCTGAAATGCGTTTTGCCTTTATACACGGAAATTACGACTATGTTGTAATGCAACAGGCCGCACATTCCCCTTGCCCTACACCCGAAGAAACGTTATCAGACGGCTCAAAAATTATCGAAAGAGCTAAGCAATTTGGCATAAAACCAGTTGTTGTTATTCCGTGGGCAGAACGCAAGTTTCCTGAGCATCAACTCATAATGTATAATACTTATACTAAACTGTCAAGCGAAAATGAGGTGCTTGCTTCCCCTGTTGGGTATGTTTTTGAAAGAGTAACTAATGAACGACCTGATATTGACTTATATTGGTTTGATGGTGAACATTGTTCAGCTTACGGTAGCTATGTAAATGCTATATGTGCATATGCTGTTATCTTTAACGCTTCCCCTGTTGGGCTACCTTGTAATTCTATCTCTTCGGTAGGTGGTAAGAAAGAAGATATGGAATATATTACAAGTGAAATGGATACCTTGCGTAAAGCAACTGATGGATTCAAGCCTAGTGAGATGGATAAAAAAGAAAACGCTGAACAAATGGCTAAGCTATCTTCTCTTTATAAAGAATATTTCCCAACCACCTGGAATGCAGATACGCTAAAAGTTGCTTTAGATGAAGAAAAATGCGCCGTACTACAAAAATGGGCTTGGGAAGCTGTTCAAAATTTGTAATAACATTACTGTAACACTTTTGGTTTTACGTTAACATTTTGCTTTTTATAATTTTTTCGGTGTAATATACATAAATCGGAGGAGTTTTTTTGACCTTAACCTACATTTTAGAAATGATCGGAACTATCGCCTTTGCATTTGTTGGTGCACAAATAGCTATTGACCTTAATCTTGATTTTCTTGGCATATACATTTCAGGCCTTGCTACTGCCGTTGGCGGAGGTATGACGCGTGATATTATTTTGGGGAATACTCCGCCCAACTTATTTAAAAATAGCTCTTATTGTTTGTGTGCATTTGTAACAATCACCATCATGATTCTTTTGTACAAAAACTTGAAAGATTCTTCTTTTTACAAAACTTTATTGAGATGTATAGTAATTGCAGATGCTTTGGGGCTTGGTATTTTCACCATTGTTGGCATGGATATTTCTATTGCAGCAGGCTTTGGGAACAATGTTATGTTAACCGTGTTTTCTGGTGTAATTACAGCCGTTGGTGGTGGCTTACTTAGAGATACCATGATAAACAGAACTCCCACTGTTCTTAGCAAAGAAATATATGCGACTGCTGCAATAATAGGCGGGGTAGGATATTATTACATGCTTAATGTTTTTTTACTGCCAATTTGTGTTTTCGTCTCTTTAGTAATTATTACTGGGGTTCGCTTATGGGCAGTTAGAAAAAATTTAAACCTCCCTTATGTAATGAGTAACGGTGAAATTTACATGAAATAATCATAATAAAAACTCGTCGAATTTTCGGCGAGTTTTTATTATATGTATTCTTTTATTAACATAACAAGCAAAGTACCATTTTCAACAGAAACCGTTGCTATATCATTAACGAACTCATTACTAACTCCTACAGGGAAGTTACCATACAACACTGCCCCATTAAGTGGGTATTTTACTCCCTTTAAAGTAACACCTTCACTTTTTTCGTCTAAAGAAAAAACAGACAAGTATGAATACTCTTGATTGAGTAGTTCTCTTGTGCAGTTTTGAATTACAGTGCAAACCATATTTTCATTTTCCATATAGGCATATACTTCGTTTTCTTCTAAAAAGCGCAGTGTATGTATGTTTGCAAAGGTGTGGTCAATTCGGCCACCAATTCCGCCTAGAATTTGTACTTCCTCAAAACCAAAATCAATAGTACATCGTGCAGCGAAGTGCATATCGGTATCGTCTTTTTCTTTTGGAAGTGTAATTATTTTCTCTGCTTCTATCATATGAACATCAGTTTTAACGCTATCCCAATCACCTACTGCTAGGTGTATATTCAACTCTAGTAATTCAGCGTTGCTTATGCCGCCATCGGTGCAAATTATATAATCATCAGGCAATATTTTGTTTTTGAGTGAGAGTGGCACGGGTAAAGCGCCAAGTATAGTACATCTTTTTTTGCTACTCATTTGAAAAGCCTCTTATTTCCTCATAAATTTGCGTATAACTCTTGTATCTACCGCGTGAAATTTCGGCACTATTCATTGCTTCTTTTACTGCGCAATCGCGTTCTTTCAGGTGTGCACAATTGTTAAATTTACACTTACCCAAATACTTAGCAAATTCAGGAAAATAATATTGTAAATCTTCTTTTTCAATATTATTTGCACTTTCAAAATCAAGGGCAGAAAATCCTGGTGTATCAGCAATTAATCCCTCATGTAGTTCAAAAATTTCAACAGCACGAGTTGTATGTTTTCCCCTTCCAAGTTTTTCACTTATGATATCTGTTTCTAAGCTTAATTTTCCCTCTGAAAGTAAGTTTATCAGTGTAGACTTACCAACACCTGAGTTTCCGGTAAAAACTGACAAATTACCTTTTAGCATTGACGCAATTTGTATAACTGCTTCCTGCTTGTTTTTTTCAACTATAAGAACTGTTACTTTTGAGTTTTCATAATGCTCAATAATTTCTTTTTCAGATGCAAGGTCGTTTTTTGTCATTACAATAACTGGTTCAATATTATTAAATAGTGCTATTGTTATTAATTTGTCCGCCAAAAGAAAATTTGGTGAGGGTTTCGTTGTGGATAGCACTATAAACAGCTTGTCCACATTCGCAATAAAAGGCCTCTTTAATAAGTTTTTTCTATCTAAAATATTCGTTATAATTGGCTTATTTTCAGAAACGTCTATTTCAACGTAATCCCCTGTAGCGGGTGTAATTCCATCTTTTCTAAAAATTCCTCGCGCCTTACATTCCAATACGCTATCAGCGGTTTTTACATAATAAAAACCGCTGATGCTTTTAATAATATATTTTTTTGTTGTGTCAAACGCCATTTTACTCTTTTGCCTTTTTCCTTTCACCTACATAAACAAAAAGTGAGAAACCGCTTAGGAATAAGTGCTATTTCAGGGTGACGAAGAAGACGAATCTGAAGATGAGACTGGTGGCGGTACAGATGATGCAGGAGGTGGGGCCACAGGTGTGGTAATTTGCAGTGGTGTAGCTGTTCCAGCGTTATAGTCTATATGTATATTGTAAGGGCCGCTTGCACCGTTAATAGCAATATCTGCATCACCAGTCACTGTAACATTAAATGCCCAACCTTCGCCTGCAGGGTTTGTGTAAGTAAAGCCCTCACCAGTGCTTGAACTCCAAGTAGAACCTACAATTAAGTTGGGGTCAAAATATACAACAACAGTAATTGTTTTTTCAGGTGGAGTAGGTCTTCCGATGGATACAGTAAGGTCTACTCTTGAATTCATGGAGATTCTTGTTCCTTCATCAGGAGTTTGAAGTATAACAGTACCCGGAGGTGCATCGCTTTCTACTCTACTAATAGCGCCCACCGTAAGCCTATTATCCATTAGCACTCTTCTTGCTTCTTCAATATCAAGCCCTACCACATAAGGAACAGGTACATCCACTATTCTTTGCACAACTGCAATATAAATAACAATTTTTTCGCTTGAAGGTATATTAGTTCCTGTAGCGGGCTCTGTTCTCAGTACAGTATTTTCAGGTACACTTGTATTTTCAACAGGTTCAATAGAAATGTTTGTAAACCCAAGAGAAGTCAATCTACGCTCCGCTTCGCTACGGGTTAGTCCATCTAAGCTTGGTATTCTAATTATCTCTTCCCCTAAGCTGATTCTAATAGTAATTCTCTGGTTTTCTTTTACTGATTTTGGAAAAGCAGGTTTTTGACTAATAACCTGCCCCGCAGGAACAGTAGCGGAATATTCTTCTACAAATTCAAATCTAAATCTATAAGTACCATTATTAACATTTTCTTCAATTTCTTCTTGAGTCATTCCTACGAAATTGGGAACTGCCACATCTTTTTCTGATGAAAGCAAAGGGTTATCACTCATTTTAAACATAACAAATATTACTATAAGGGCACTAAATGCAAATGTCGCCGCTGCCGTCCCGTACATTTTTAAATTAGGATCTTTTAAACTTAGCCCTTTAAAATTAAAATTTAATTTTAATTTCTTTGTTTTCGCCTTTGCCAATTCCTTAGTTTCCACCTTATCAATATACTTTGTCGGCTCTGATTCCTGCATATATTTATATTCAAATGCTGCTGTGGGATTTTTTTTGAATTTTTCAATATCCTTTAACATTTCTTCAGCAGTTTGGTAGCGGGCAGAAGGAGTTTTTAACATCGCATGTAAAAGAATTTCTTCAAGTGGTTTTGGTATGTCATTATTAACTTCAGTTGGGGCTTTTGGGCTTTCACTAATTTGCTTAATTGCTACCCCTACAGGAGTATCTGACTCAAAAGGTAAAACACCAGCAAGCATTTCATACATCATTACACCAACTGAGTATATATCACTGCGAGCATCCGTCTTATCACCTTGCGCTTGCTCTGGGCTAATATAATGTACAGAGCCAATTGCTTTATCTGTAACAGTACGCCTCTCATTTCGCGAAAAACGTGCAATACCAAAATCCATGACTTTTATATTTCCGTCAGAAAGCAACATAATATTTTGCGGTTTAATGTCACGGTGTACAATTCCTTTTTGGTGAGCATGTGCAAGAGCCTCCAAAAGTTGCGTAGTAAATTTAACCGTTTCTTTCCAGGAAAGTACTTTTCGCTGGTCAATATATTCTTTTAACGTAATACCATCAATAAGTTCCATAACAATATACTGAATCTTTTCTGTTACATTTACATCTAAAACTTTTACAATATTGGGGTGATTTAACAAAGAGATAGCTTTTGATTCATTTTTGAATCTTCTTATAAAATCTTCGCTGTCTGAAAATTCATCGCGCAAAATTTTTACAGCAACTGTTGTATTCGTTGCTAAGTCTTTTGCCCTGTATACATTCGCCATGCCACCTATGCCAATTTGCCTTATAATCTCATAACGCCCGTCTAATCTTTTTCCTGTTAAGCTTTCCATTTATACACCCTCCGATGTAAAATTTGTTTGCAACACTACCGCTGTTATATTATCTTGTGATTGTTTTTCTAACGCAGCACTAACTAGTATATTTGCAATTTCAAAAAAATCAGTGTCATTATTTTGAAGTAACTCATATAATTCTTTATCATTGATTACAGAGGTAAGTCCATCGGTACAAAGTAAAAACAAATCGCCTTCTGTAGTTTTAATACTAAAATAATCTGCTTCTATAGTATTTTCTACCCCTAATACCTTTGTAATTATATTTTTTCTGGGGTGTGTTTTTGCTTCCATTTCAGTAATAGTGCCACTTTCTACCAGCTCTTGCACTACTGAATGATCTTTTGTAAGTCTAATAAAGTCTCTACCAGATAAAGAGTAAGCACGAGAATCACCTGCATAAATTACATGTGCAATATCTGCGTTAATTACCATAGCAACTAACGTTGTACCCATGCCATGTGTTATTTCTTCCTCTTGGGCTTTATTATAAATAAGCTCATTAGCATTTTTTACAGTTTGCCTCATAAGCACTTCTATTTCTTCATTCGTGGGCTTTTTTGAAAGAAATGTAGTAAAACTTTCTTCAATTACTTCAATGGCTAGGCCGCTGGCAATTGCTCCGCCATATGTTCCACCCATACCATCGCATACCGTTGCCCAAAGTAAATTTTCGCCAATTTTTCCACCGCAGTATGCATCTTGGTTGTCCACCCTAGAAAAGCCTATATCGGTTTTTCCTGCTATTTTCATACTACACCCCTTGTTCGCTTTTTATTGCTTCAGTGCGCAATTGTCCGCAAGCAGCAGAAATATCTTGCCCTAATTTTCGCCTTACTGTAACTACTACTCCTATGTCTTCCAACTCTTTTGCAAAAACGTATGCATCTTGTTCACTACTTGATGAAAACCTTGTTCCCTCTACATAATTAAGGGGTATTAAATTAACATGAGATATAATTCCACGCAAAATTTTCTTCAATTCTACTGCACAAGTGTGTGTGTCATTCAGCCCTGGTATAACTGTGTATTCAAAAGAAATTCTTCGCCCTGTCATTTTTTGATAATATTTGCATACTGCCAATAGCTTTTCAATAGGGTAAACTTTATTAATTGGCATCATTTCATTTCGCATTTCATCAAACGGTGCATGCAATGAAATTGACAATGTTAGCCCAAAATTACAATTCGCAAGTTTTTCAATACCCGGTACAACCCCACATGTAGATAAGCTAATGTTACGCTGCCCTAAATTTCTGCCATCTTCACTCGTAATTATTTTCAAAAACGAAATAGTATTATCAAAATTATCAAGTGGTTCGCCAATACCCATAAGTACAATACTATCTACAGGTTGCCCAATTTCCCTCTCTACAGTATATACTTGTTGTAACATTTCACCTACAGATAGGTTTTGAATAAGTCCGCTTTGTGTCGATGCACAAAAACTACAACCCATACGACACCCAACTTGTGTTGAGATGCAAACAGAAACTCCACTTTTGTATTTCATAACAACTGTTTCAATAAAGTTTCCATCTTGCAATTTGAATAAATACTTTTCTGTTCCATCATTTGAAACTTGCTTTTTCTCTACTACAATTCCTTGAATGTAAAACTTACTTTGAAGTTTATCACGCAAAGTTTTTGATAAATCCGTCATTTCTGAGAAACTTTGTGCATGCTTTTTATGTAGCCACTTGTAAACTTGTTTTGCGCGGAAAGGTTGTTCTCCAAGGGCATCTATTTGTTTTGTTAACTCTTCTATTGAAAATGATAATATATCCATGTTGCCTATTTTACCACATTCTTTTCATCACTGCCACAAAAAAACCGTCTGTTTGTGTCTTATTTGGTAACAAAACAGTTCCAAATTTCGTAATTTCAGCCTCTGCCATTACATATTTTGGTATAACTACTTCGTAATTTTCATTTTTTGATAAAAACCATTTTATTTGATCTTCATTCTCTTTTTTATTAATTGTGCAAGTAGAATAAACCAATTTTCCATGTATCTTTACGTATTTTGTTGCAGTTAACAAAATGTTTCTTTGTGTTTCATATAATTCTTCTATATCTTCAAGGTTTTTAAAGCGTATGTCTGGCTTTTTTGCAATAATCCCAAGCCCGCTACAAGGTACATCACAAAGAATAGTATCTGCCGCATCTATTTTTTCGGAAAATGTTGTTGCATCGTTTATGATGAATTTCACGTTACTTACCGCTAACCTGCTTAATAAAGTTTGCGCAAGTTTTAACCGCGAGGTAGATTTATCTGCACATATAAGTGTCCCTGTATTTTCCATGTACTGAGCAATTGTAGCAGTTTTTCCACCAGGTGCTGCGCACAAATCAATTACTGTAGAATTAGGAACTATTTCTGCCGCTTGTATGCACCACTGGGAAGCTTCGCCTTGAACATGAAAAAGCCCTTCTTGAAAGGGTTCCAGTTTTGTCAAATCCCCTTTATAATATAAGACTAGTGCATTTTCAATTTTACTCTCTTCTACTTCAATTTGTAGCTTTTTGAAATAATTTATTAATTCGTCTTTCGTTATTTTCAGTGTATTTACCCGAATAATAATTTTCTGAGGTACAAAAAAGCTTTTTAAAATACCTTCTGCGTCCTCTTTGTATTGAGAAAGTAACATATTAACAATAGGCTTGTTAACTGAGTACTGAATGTGCAATCTTTCTTCTTCAGAATTGAATTCGTTAATTAATCCATGCTCAGTAGATTTACGAAGTACTGTGTTGACAAACCCAGTTGCAGAGGATTTTTTGAATACTCTGCAAAGTGAAACTGCTTCGTTAACTGCTACATAAGTTGGCACACTGTCCATATAAAAAATTTGATAAAGTGCACTTCTTAATATATTTATAACTTCAATATCCAATTTACTTATATCTTTATTTATGAAAAGCTTTAATAGTGCATCTAATGTATATCGCCTTTCTAATGTCCCATAAAAAAGATGTACCGCAAAAGAACGGCTTTGTACATCCAAACCGACCTCTTGCAGTACACTGTTTACAATTAAATTTGACCAACCACTATTTTCTACTTTTATTAAGCCCGATACAGCGGCTTTACGTGCATTCGCCATACAATTTAATTTCTTCTCCTATTTCCAGATACAATTAGTACCATCCTTAGCAAATTCATAATTGCTGTAAAAAGTGCCGCTACATATGTGAATGCCGCCGCATCTAATACTTTTTTTGCTCCGTTTATTTCATCCACTGTTAAGTAACCGCTACTTCCTAATGTTGCTATTGCTCTTTTACTTGCGTCAAACTCTACAGGAAGAGTAACGACTTGAAAAAGCACTACAGATGCAAAAAGCAGCACACCTACAACTGCTAAAGTTTGTGATGACAACGCAAGGCCTAAGAAGATTAGAGGCATTGATGCATAAGACCCAATTTGCGTTACAGGTATAATTGCACTACGCACTTTAATTGGTGCATAACTTTGTGCATACTGCAATGCATGCCCTGCCTCATGTGCCGCTACACCAAGCGCAGCGATTGAAGTGGCAGCATACACCTTGTCTGAAAGGCGTATCACTTGATTTTTGGGGTCGTAGTGGTCTGTTAAAGAACCATTTACATGTTCAACTCTAATACCCTGCAGTCCATTTGCATCTAAAATGTTTCGGGCAGCCTGTGCACCAGTCATTTGGCTAATTACGGGAACAGAACTATACTTCTTAAAAGTTGAAGAAACTTTTATTTGTGCCCAAAGTGCAACAAAAAGAGCAGGTAATATTAAAATATAATAATAATCAATATACATTTATTTTCTCCTTAATTACTAAATTTACTAAAATGTAACATAATTAAATTATACACCATAATGCAATAAAAATCCATATTAATTAACGTCAACTTTATCCCCTACGGAAAAGCGTTTCCCGAAAGCCCAGCTTTTACCATCCATAGGTGCGCTACCCTCAGGTACTACTTTCTTTAGCTCAATTGCGTCTTTTCCACATGCAATTATTAAAGGATTAATAGATAATATAGTGCCTTCTGGGCCTGTCATGTTCATTTTTTTCTCTGTTTCTATAACTTTTACACGTTTACCATCACTTAAAAAATATGCTATGGGCCACGGGTTCATTCCTCGCACCAAGTTATGTATGGTATTTGCGTTTTCGGTAAAAGATATTTTCGACATTTCTTTCTTAATTACGGGTGCATAAGTGGCTTCCGTATGGTTTTGTGGTATGCTTATAGCAAAACCTTTTTCTATATCATCCATAGCACAAAGCAATTCTTCAATTCCTATTTGCGTAACTTTCTCAAATAGCTGCCCTGCAGTTTCATTTTCGGTTATTTCTATAAGCCTTTGGCGAATTATATCGCCCGTATCAAGGCCTTCATCTAAATACATTATAGAAACACCTGTCTCAACTTCTCCGTTAATAATTGCCCATTGTACCGGTGCTGCACCTCTGTACTTAGGTAATAATGAAACATGTAAATTAATAGTGCCAAACTTCGGTATTTGTAATATTTCTATTGGTAAAATTCGCCCATAAGCAACCACAACAATCAAATCGGGGGTTAATTGTTGTACTATTTCTATAGCTTTTTCATCAAAAGTACGTGGTTGAAAAACCTGCAAGTTATGTCTTATTGCCAGTTGTTTTACTGGCGGTGCTGTTAAAGTTTGCTTTCTACCTACAGGTTTATCTTCGCGCGTAAATACGCCACATATATCATACTTTGCCTTAAGAATTGCATCTAAACATTTTCCTGCAATATCAGGTGTACCCATAAATAGTATTTTCAAAATTAATTGCCCCCCAACTGGGCTTCAACACTTTCATCTTCATGGTCTTCTAAAAAATCATCTGTCAAATCTAAAATTATAACACCGTTAAGATGATCAATCTCGTGGCAAACCGCACGTGCAAACAATCCGCTTGCTTCCATTTCAAAGTATTCGCCATCTCTATTTTGTGCTGTGAAAGTGATTCTTTCGGGGCGCTCAATTGAACCGTTACGCCCTGGAATAGATAGACAACCTTCATAAATTGTAACAGCACCTTCTTCGCTGACAATTTTAGGGTTAATTAGCTCATAATAACGCAATGCATTTTCTATTTCCTCGTTTTCATCACTTTCAATTTCTTCTGCAACAATACATACAGCACGCAATATACCTACCTGCGGTGCTGCAAGCCCTAATCCGCCGGCTTCTACTAAGGTTTCTTGCATATCATCTAAAAGCTGGTGAAGTCTATCGTTAAAATCGGTAACCTCACGACTCTTTTTAATTAGTATTGGGTCTCCTATTTGTACAATATTTCTAATCGCCATAAAAGAATATCTCCTTATATATCTGTATCTTTATAAAAATCTATAATCAGTTGAACACCGTTTGACGCTTTATCCTCACCATACAATTCAATTGTATCAGATAGCGCTTTCCTGAATTTTGCATCATTTTTGCACTTAAGTGTAAGCTTATACCTATATTTCCCTTGAACCAATACAACAGGATAAGGTGCTGGTCCTAATATACGTATTGGCAAATTTCCATCTTTTGGGAAGCATTTGCGTAAAAATGCAAAAAATTTACTTGCTGCAAGTTGCACCTTATGCTCATCTGCACCTTGAAAACCTACAAAGCACAAATTGCAAAATGGAGGGTACAAGCTCAATTTTCTAAATGCAATCTCTTCCTCAAAAAAAGTTTCATAATCTTGTTGTGCTGCTAAATTTATTATTCGGTTGCTTGGGTCTATTGTTTGTATAATTGCTCTTCCCGGCAAATTCCCTCTACCGCTTCGCCCAACAACTTGTGTAATTAAAGAAAAAACTCTTTCGTAAGCTTTATAGCTTTGTGAAAATAATAAATTATCAATTCCAATTACACCTACAAGTGTAACTGAAGGAAAATCTAACCCTTTCGCAACCATTTGTGTCCCTATAAGAATATCGTACTTTTTATCTTTAAAATCTGTAAGCATTTTTTCATGTGAATTTTTCTGCTTTGTACTATCAAGGTCCATTCGCAGTATTCTTGCGTTTTGGAATAAATGTTCTATCTCTTCTTCAACCTTTTGTGTGCCAAGCCCCGTATATTTTATTAGTCCACCACATTGCGGGCAAATAACAGGGGCGGGTGCAACTGTTTTGCCACAATAATGGCAAAGTAGCTTGCCTTCTTTTTTATGAAATACCATAGGGACACTGCAATCATCACATTTTAATATTTCACCGCAAGAAACACACATACCAACGGTTTGGTAGCCCCTGCGGTTTAACAATATAACACTTTGTTCACCCACACTTAAATTTTTCGCTATTTCTTCAGTTAAGTGCGTACTTATAGAACTGGCGTTCCCCTCTTTCAATTCTTCTTTCATATCAACAATTTCAACAATTGGCAATAAGCTATTTCCATATCTATTTTTTAATTGAAAAAAATTATGTTTACCGTTTTTCGCTTTATAAAAAGTTTCGATAGATGGTGTTGCAGAAGAAAACAAAACTAATGCATTGTGTTCTTTTGCACGAAATAACGCAACCTCTTGTGTATCATATCGTGGTGATTGTTCAGAATGATATGTACCTTCTTGTTCCTCGTCAATTATAATTATTCCTATATTTTGCAAAGGTACAAAAACACCACTACGTGTTGCTACTACAACATCCGCTTCTCCTCTTTGAATCTGTTGCCATTGCAACAAACGCTCAGTATTATTAAGTGCAGAATGCTGTACTGCCACTCTTTCTCCGAATTCCGCTTTAAGCCTGTACACCATTTGAGGTGTTAAAGAAATTTCTGGCACTAGTACAAGAGCCTGCCTACCTTGTTTTAAGGCATATTCAATTAGTTTCAAGAAAACAATAGTTTTTCCACTGCCAGTTACACCATGTAATAAGGCAGTTGTAAATGTATTTTTTTCAAGTAAAATCTTCATTTCATTGAAAACAATATTTTGTTCGTCTGAAAGGACGGTGTTTTCTTCCGCGCTACTATTATAGTCTGTGTAAAGCAATATAGCTTTATCTTTTTCTTCAGTAGTTGCGCCACCTTTTTCTACTAGTGCCTTTACTACACTTTTTCCTATTCCTAAACTTTTCTCTATTTCACTGTAAGTTGAATTAGGTACATTTTTCAAATACTCGTATAACTGTGTTTGCTTAGAAGTTAATTTTTCATCTGTTTCATTAAACACATAATATGTATCTACAGTTTGTGTAAGTTTCTTTTTTAAGCGCTTGCCCTCTGCTTTATACTGCGCACCATACGGAATTATAGCCCTTACTGCATCATAGTATGTACAAAATGTTCGTTCTTTTAAAAAATTTACCAACTTTAGTAATTCGCTTGATAAAAGACATTGTTCGCGTACGCAATCAAACATAGGTTTTATACCCTTTGAATACTCTTCCGCCGAGATTTCTAAAACTACACCCACGCGTGGATGGTTGCCCTTTCCGAAAGGCACCAAAACCATAGACCCAACTTGTGTATAGTAATCAAGTTCAGTGGGAATACTATAACTATATAGTTTATCAAATTGAAAAGTGGCACGGTTGACTGCCACTTTCGCTGTCTTTATCAAGATATTACCTCTTTTTCTACATCGCTTGTCTGTTTGAAAATATTCTCTCTATATCATTAGTGCATTCTTCAAGGCTATCGTTCACTATAACATAATCGTAATCTTTTGCGTACATTAATTCTTCTTTTGCACGCTCCATTCTATGTATAATGTCTTCTTCATCTTCAGTCCCGCGCAAGCGCAAGCGTCTCTCAAGTTCATTCATTGAAGGTGGTTTTATAAAAATTGCTGTGCAATTTGGGTAAAGGTTCTTTATACTTGCAGCGCCTTCTACTTCAATAACCAGTGCTACACTTTCTCCGTTTTTAAGATGTTCATCTACTTCACTTTTTAGCGTTCCGTAATAATTATTACAGTAAATTGTATATTCAAGAAAACCATTGCATTCTATTTTCTGTTCAAATTCTTCTTTTGAAACAAAATAGTAATTTATTCCATCCTCTTCATCTTTGCGCATTGGCCTCGTTGTGGCAGAAATTGAAAGGTGCATATTTTTGTCTCTTGTCAATATTTCTTTCATCAATGTATCTTTTCCGCTACCTGATGGCCCTGAAAGCACAAGCAGATTTTCTCCATTATTCATTACCGCCATCATCCTCCTCCGTAGTGTAAACTTCATTTGTACCCACTAATCTGCTTGTCATTACCTCAAGTTGAAGTGATGACAGGATTATATGCTCTGAATCTGAAACTATCACCGCTTTAGTTTTTCTACCATAGGTAGCATCTATAAGCATTCCATTTTCCCTAGCCTCTTGAATAATTCTTTTTATAGGTGCTGATTCCGGGCTAACAATAGCAATAATTCTGTCGGTAGAAACCATGTTTCCGAACCCGATATTTACAAGTTTCACACCAACATCTCCTTTTTATTCTATGTTTTGTATTTGTTCCCGAATTTTTTCTATTCCAGATTTCACGTTAATAACTGTATCAGTAATTTGCAAATCGTTAGCTTTTGAACCAATAGTATTTATTTCTCTATTCATTTCTTGAATTAGAAAATCTAACTTTTTCCCTATCGGAGAACTTGCTTCAAGCATACTTTTACATTGCTCAAAATGGCTTTTTAATCTAACAATTTCTTCATCTATTGAAACTTTATCTGCATATATTGCAGCTTCTTGCAAAATGCGGTTTTCATCTATTTGTGTATCACTTAATATCGTCTGCATTTTTTTGTATAGTTTATCATAATAAATAGAAGCCCTATCAATTGCTTTTTTCTCAATTATTTCAGTTTCTTGCTCCAGCTCACCAATTTTATTCAGTAAATCTTTCTTTATTGCTTCGCCTTCAACATTTCGCATTTCTAAAAAAATGTTAATAGTTTCTTGCAGTGTACTTAAAACATCTCCATTAATTATTTCTTCACTCTCATTGTTTTTAATATTGGAAAAAATATCGTTAAATCTTGCTAAATTGCTAATCTTAATATCGTTGGAAATATTAAGTTCTTCCGCCAATTTGGAAAGAGCTTCGTAATATCCTCTTGCAATGTCTTTATTTACGGAAATAATGGTATCTTTTGCACTTATATTCTGTATTGATAGATTCACTTCTACCTTACCACGTGATATCGTTTCTGCCATTGCTTTTTTTATTGCGTCATCTAAATAAGCAACGGTACGTGGCAAGCGTGAGCTATATTCAAAATATCTATGATTTACTGATTTTATCTCTATAGTAATTTCTCTGCCGTTAAGCACATTTTGTACTCTTCCATATCCTGTCATACTGTAAATCATTATATACCTCTACACCTTAAAATAGTATTTTTTAAGAGCAATTGTGGTTAAGAATAATATGGTTTGAAATAGGTGCATTATAGTTTTCGCAATAGGTATTATGCCATTTTTCGGCAAATGAACTCATTTCTTCACAAATAAAAGAATGCGCTCCGCGTTTATCTCCTTTTGCTATACTGGCACGCATTATTCCATCAAAAAGAAAATCATCGTCTGCCCTTGCCTCTAATATAACTGTAACATCATATTCAATTCTGAACAAAGAGTGCCCACATAACTTTTCACCATCTGATACAACGAACCCATCTAACTCACCATAGAATCTACCATCATTAAACAAATCTATTGCAGCATTTTCAATAGGCTTAATTGTTATCATAATCGCTTTTTACTCCTTTTCGCAAAGAAGACTTTAGTGATGCACCTCTAAGTGCATTTACTTCTGATGGCTTTAATTCTCTTATTTGGCCTGGGCGAAGCATACCAAGTTTAACTGCACCCACCGCAGTACGGCGAAGGCGTATAACCTGCAGGTCAACTGCTTCGCACATACGCCGAATTTGCCGATTTTTGCCTTCCTTTATACTTATTTCAAGTACTGTTCTATTTGGCTCATCAGTTATTACATGAACAACAGCTGGTTGCGTTTTTGTTCCATCATCTAGCACAACGCCATTAGTCAACTCTATAATTTTTTCTTCAGTTGCCCTAGGGTTAACAGTTGCACGGTAAAGCTTTGAAATGCCATATGAAGGGTGTGTAAGCATGTTTATAAAATCCCCATCGTTACTAAAAAACAAGAGCCCTTCGCTATCTTTATCTAGCCTGCCTATTGGTAAAACTTTTTGAGGAAGGTCCTTCACTAATTCAGCTACAGTTTTTCTCCCTCGCTCGTCTTTCATTGTAGTAATGTAACCTCTTGGTTTGTATAGTGCATAATATTTATAGTCAATTTTTCTCTGTATAAAAATTGTTCGTCCATCTACTGATAATACATCGCTTTTGGGGTTCATTTTATCACCTAAAGAAACAGGGCGTCCGTTCAATAATACTCTTTTTTCTTTAATTAGTTTTTCTGCTGCCCGTCTTGATGCAACTCCTTGCTCAGACAGGACTTTTTGTATTCGAATATCTCTCAATGGTAATCCTTTCCAATATAAACCTTTAACATATCAAAAGTTATAACTATTTACCTGTAAGCAACCTTGCTTGCTTTCTATTCCTCAGGTTTAGCAGTTTCTTCTGTTTTTGCTTTTTTGGTTTTTGTTTTTTTCTCTTTATTTTGTGGTATATCGCTTACTATTTCTTGTATTTTATCTACAACATCCGGCATCATGCCAATAATACGATCCACAGAATTATTTTTATCGGCAAGTTGTATTAAGCGCACTTTTCCGTTACTAATAACAAGAAACGCAACTGGTGAAACAGTAGCCCCTGCACCAGCACCGCCGCCAAACATATCTTTGGCTGTTTTTGGTCCCATATCTGTGCCGCCTGAAACAAACCCATATGTTATTCTTGAAACTGGCAGAATCATTGTTCCGTCTTCTGTAGTAATGGCCTCACCAATAATTGTGTTGGTATCTACCAATTCTCTAATACGCTGTAGTGTAACATTTAACATACCATTAATTGAATGTTCGCTCATAAATATGTACTCCCTTCAAAATTTACTAATTTTGTGTTGCGCTTTTGTTAACTTGCTTTTTATTTTTATAAATATTTCTTTCTTTAAGCTGGCTAATAATAAATACGGCAATTTTTATAACCGACAAAGGTGTTGCACCAATTTTACAAAAGAAATATAATTGTTCACCATTCTCTCCAGTAAAATCTGGTATAAAATCTATCTTGCTCACTTTTACTTCTTTAAACAAATTCTCTAATATAGCATATATTGATGAAAACAAAACATTAACGCTTCCGTATTTTATTGCTGTTGAAGCAGCATCGTTGCCGTGCACCATATACACAAGCTCTATATCTTTTATTGTAAGTGTCTCAGTAGTTTTGTATATTGTTTCCTGTGCCACCTGCAATATTTCTAGTATAGTATCTATACTTACATCAGCTTTTGTTTCTTCATCTTCTTTTGAAGATTCTTTACTATCTGCTTTTTTGCTTTCATCATTGGTTTTACGCTTTCTTGTTAAAAGCTTACTTTGCCATTTTGTAGGTGGATATACGCGAATTTTAATTGCAAAAAATATTTGAATTTTTACTATAACAATTAAGTTTTCATAACTTATGTTTACCCATGCAGGTAAAATAAGTAACAGAGCAAAGACGGTAATTATACCACAAAATAAATAAAATGCAATTTTAAATGTAGCTACTAAGAATGGGGCCATATTACCCCTCCCCTAAAACATAATCACCCGTCTCAGTATCTGTGTCATTTGCAGCAGAATATGAAAAGTCATTAGTAATTTCATTTGCTACTTCATTTGCAGTTTCGCTATCATTTTTTTCTTCCATTGCAACACTTTCTTCGTCATCTGTATGTACGGGCGGTAAATCTTTCAAAGAAGAAAAACCAAACGTACGCAAAAAAACTTCCGTGGTTCTGTAACTAATTGGCCTCCCTGGTAAATCAAGTCTGCCAGCCTCATCTATCAAGCCTTTTTGTAGTAATGTTTGCAATACCGTATTTGAGTCTACCCCTCTAACCTGCTCAACAAATGCACGTGAAACAGGTTGGTTGTATGCAATAACAGCCAGTACTTCCAGTGCTGCCGAAGAAAGTGGGGTATTTCGTCTTGTGTCAAGTAAACTTTTAACATATTCTGCAAATTGTATTTTTGTAGTAAACTGATACGCATTATTTAAATGCAAAAGCATAATTCCTCTATCTGCTTCTTCTAAATCATCCATAATGCTTCGTATTAGTTTTTCAACTAAATCAACTTCAATTTCAAGGCATTCCGCCAATTTACCGGCACTTACAGGTTCACCTGAAGCAAATAGCATAGCTTCAATAGCGCCTTTATAACCTTTTAAGTCCATTTACGGTTATGCCCCTTTCTTAGTATTTCTCTGTATTTCTATGCTTTCGTTTTTATTTATAATAACGCGCCCTGCCCTAATAAGCTCTAAAAGTGCTAAAAAAGTTGCAACCGCATCGCTTCTGCTTTCACTTCTTGAAAACAATTCTTTTAATACTTTAACTTTCCCTTGCATAACATTGCGTATTACAAACACTATTTTAGAAGAAATAGAAACAACCGGGGTTGCAATAAGTTCGTCAAATTGCTCTTCACGTGGCACACGCCGTAAAACTTTGCGCCCCATCGCCATTTTAAAGGCGTTAGAAATTAAATCTGGTTCATGTAATACAGTATATTCTGTATCATACTCCACCTCAATTTGGCTGCGCACATAAATATCTCTTCCTTCTGCAAAGTCTCTAAACTTTAACGCAATCTCTTTGCATAGGGAATATTCTATGAGCATACCAGTTAATTCTTCCTGAAGCCTTTCAGACTCTTCTGTTTGGGGAAGCAAAAAAACAGACTTCATATAAACGAAGCGCGCTGCCATTTCAATAAATTCGCTAGATTGATCTATCCAGTCTGCTTGGTCTTCAATAATTTCAAGATACTGGTCTATCAATTCTGTTATCTTTATCTCTGAAAGCTGCATTTTTTTCTTCTGCAAAAGTGCAAGAAGCAAATCTAACGGACCTTCAAAGTCTACAAGTTTAAATGTAAGCGTTTCCATAAAACCTCTGTTAAGTGAATAATTTGAAAATAATATCTACAAACCCTGACATGTAATATAATGCATCAAAAAGAATAATGCTGAAGAAGCGTATAATTGGTGTTGCTATACCAGAAGCCATAAGAAAAAGCAATACCGTATAACTTTGTTGTTGGTAGCTTATCATTTTGTAATAAAAATCTTGCGCCACAAATGCGCCAAGCACTTTTGAACCATCAAGAGGTGGAATGGGTAAAAGATTAAACACCCCTAGAGATATATTAGTACCAGCCATAATAGATAAAATATCGATTATGGTATAAAAAAGAGGAGTTATATTCCCTGAGCTATAGGCAAAAAATATAACTATTCTGGCAATAATAAAAGTAATAAATGCCAATAAAAAATTAGAAAGCGGGCCCGCCACTGCAACCGCAGCCATACCCTTTCTATGGTTTTTAAAATTTAAAGGGTTTACCTCTACCGGTTTCGCACCGCCAAAACCCAATAGCAATATCATTATAGTTCCAATAGGGTCTAGGTGGGCTAGTGGGTTTAGTGTTATTCTACCCATTCTATATGCAGTATCGTCACCTAATTTGTAAGCAACAAAAGCATGTGCAAACTCATGAAAAGAAAGCGCTGTCACTATAACAAGCAAGCGTGCAACAATCGTTATTAAATCAAGGTGTAAAAAATCAAATAGCAAATATATCAACTCCAGTTTATATATTATACCTTTATTTACTTAGTTTCGCAACAAAACAAAGTACCTATTTTGCAAAAAAACTTGCATTTTCATTTCATATTTGATATGATACATAAGCAGTAAAGACAGAGGAGGTGCAGCAGATGGCAAAATGCGCTTATTGTGACAAAGGAGTTTCCTTTGGTATAAAGGTTTCTCACTCTCACAGACGCTCCAACAGAACATGGAAGCCCAATGTAAAAAGAGTAAAGGCTATAGTAGATGGGTCTCCCCGTCACGTTTACGCCTGCACCCGTTGCTTACGTACAGGTAAAGTTGTTCGTGCTGTTTAAAACGTCTACCAAAAACCGCTTAAAGCGGTTTTTGTTTTTATATTGCAAATAAAATGGGAGGTATTTTATATATTGGATAAAAAATATTTCTTTTTTGATATAGATGGCACTCTTGCCGAATATATGACCGGTATTATTCCTCAAGATACTCTTGAAACCATTAATGCTTTACAAAGGCTTGGGCATTTTACAGCAGTTGCCACTGGGCGGTTACAGGCTGATGCCATAAACATTTGCCATTCTGCCGGAATAACGAATTTGGTGAGTGATGGCGGGTATGGGCTTACTATAAATGATGTACTTGTTGAACTTACCCCACTACAAAACGACCTTTGTAAAAGGCTAATTGATGAGCTTGAAGATAGACAGATACCATGGGCTATATCTACTGAAAACTCAAATAATCGTTTCACTAAAGATGCAAGGTACCTCGAAAGCGTTCCTAAAAATTACGCTACAAATATTGTATTGCCTGAGTTAGACTATAAAAAAGAACCAACAATATACCGTGTTTTTATTGCTTGTAATTCGCAAACGCAAAATACACTGAAAAGTATTTTAGCTTTACCTACGGTAAGGTTTCGTGAAGAGTATGTAGTTATTGAGCCGGACGATAAAGGCAATGGCATTCGGCGTATGGTAGACCATTTTGGCGGAAATTATTCAGACATTGTAGTTTTTGGCGATGGGAACAATGATATAAATATGTTTTGCCCTGAATGGACTTCAATTGCTATGGGTAACGCGACTGACTTATTAAAAGAAAAAGCGAATTTTGTTACTTTGCCGTATAATGAAGGTGGCATAACCTATGCATGTAGGCACTTCAAATGGATAGAATAAAATAACCACGTAGCTTGCTTTCAAATTAATTAGTTGATTAATTTTTTATAAATAAAAAGGGATGAGAAAATTCTCATCCCTTTTTTTGTCCGAATTTGTATTCTGTTCCATTTAATAATCTTTTAATGTTTTCCCTGTGCATAAATATTACAAGTAATGCAAAAGTGAGAGCGAACGAGGTATTTACTACAACATTACCGCCATATCGAAAAGTATAAAATGCCGTGAAAATTGGGTAGAGCACCGCAATGCTTACAGATGCAAGTGATACAATTTTAGTAACAATTATTATACCCACAAATATTACAACTAATACCGCTACTACATATGGGTTTATAACAATGGCACTACCTGCAGCCACTGAAACCCCTTTGCCACCTTTAAAGCGAAAATATATAGGAAATAGATGCCCTAAAATGGCAAACAACGCTGCTATCCACATACCATAAGTAAAGTCTAATGTTGTAAAATGCACAAAAATATATTTCCCTATGCACACAGCGGCAGTACCTTTGAAAAAGTCTCCTAGAATGGTAACAATTGCCGCACCTTTTCCAACAGAACGCAATACGTTTGTCATGCCGGCATTGCCGGAACCCATACTACGTATATCCTTTCCTGTAAACAATTTGGTTACCACTACCGCAAAAGCAACAGAACCTAACAAGTATGCAATAATTATAGTAGCAATTATTGGTAAAATAAATTCCTTCATTATATTATGCTCCTTACAAAAGGTAATTTAATCTCCTCTTTGACGAACAAATAACCTAATAGGTGTTCCTTCTAGTCCAAAAGTTTCTCTAATTTGATTTTCAATATATCTTTGATAAGAAAAATGAAACAATTGCGCCGAATTTACAAATGCCACAAACGTAGGTGGCCTTGTGGAAATTTGTGTCATGTAATAAATTTTTAGCCTTTTGCCTTTATCTGAGGGGGGTTGTACCCTTGCTGTAGCACG
>JGI994J12354_10000178_pt1 | contig 61126 bp, 50 predicted proteins | sample IntmicLarv3ML3BL_FD_12354 | JGI IMG/M metagenome (IMG submission 12354) | reverse complement strand
TCGTTTCAGTTTTAGCATTGCTCGCAGTAACAGCTGTGTTTGCAGTGCCCGGTAGCTACAAACCAAGCACCGGCGGTTTATTCTTACCTACAGCAGAGATTGCTAAGTCAACAACATTAAGTACACAGATTTTGATTGACGAAGATAATATGGATTCATATTGTGCATTTGACAATCTTCAGGTAGTACTTCCGGTAGGTCAATTTGTAGAATTAGAAGCTCTTAACAACCTTGAAGTTTCAGCACGTTATGACTTTGTAGGCGATGAATATAATGAGCTTCTTATTGGTGCAAAATATGTTCTTCCAATAGAGCTTGAAAACCTCAGCGTTGCTGTTGGTGGACAGTATGCTACTACTTGGATTTGGGATGCTTGGGCCTATGGTCTCAGTAGTGATGCATATTTAGCTGCAACTTATAGCTTTGGCGAAACATTACCTTTAAGCGTTACAGCCGGTGCAGTTTACGACTTTGATTTAGAGAGAATCCAGTACGGCGCAAGCGCAGAGTACGACTTTGGTATGGCTCAAGCAGGTCTTGAATACTTTGAATTTAATCCATTTTCCGGTCTTGATGACAGAGCTATCAGCGTATATGCAACAGCTGACCTTTATAAAGGTTTTGGCGCAACAGTTGCATACGAATTCCACAGTGGTAATTATTTTGACGACTACAACATCTTTACCGCAGGTCTTAAATACACCTTCTAATCAAACTTTTGTTTTAGAAAACGTTTAATGTAAAGCAACCTATTTGAAAGTTATTTTCAGATAGGTTGCTTTTTTTTGTAAAAAAACTTGACAAACGCTTTGAAAAATGGTATATTAATAGGGTATAGGTAAAATTTTATCAATTACCTATGTTAATTAAGGGTTACTTGTAGTATAATTTGAAGTTTAATCCGGTTTTTTATAAAAAAATTAATTGTTATAAAAACGCAAAAAGAAAATTTTGATAACATTTCGCGTTTAAAATGATTATTTTTTTATTTTAAAACTGAAAACGACTTCAAATTTATGTCACAAACTCCCTTAAAAAAGCAAAATGAGGAGAGAACGATTATGAAAAAATTACTCGTTTCAGTTTTAGCATTGCTCGCAGTAACAGCTGCGTTCGCAGTGCCCGGCAGCTTTAAAGCTAGTACCGGCGGCGTACTTTTACCTTCAGCAAAGATTGCTGAAGCAACAACTGTAAGCACACAGTTTTATCAACACACGAATATTTCTTTGAATGGTGGTCTTGACATAAAGGACTCATTCTTTGGGTTTAACAACCTTCAGATAGTACTTCCTGTTGGTCAGTTTGTAGAATCAGAAGCTCTTAACAACCTTGAAGTATCAGCACGTTATGACTTTGAAAGTGACTACTATAATGAGCTTACTATCGGCGCAAAGTATGTTCTTCCTATAGAGCTTGAAAACCTCAGCGTTGCTGTTGGTGGACAATATGCTAGCATATTTTGGCCTGATGAAATTAACATGTTGGGTACTTTTACCGGAAGCAATGTATATGGTGCAGTAACCTATAGCTTAGGTCAGTTACCTTTAAGCATAACAGCAGGTGCAGTTTACGACTTTGACTTGGAAAGAATTCAGTATGGTGCCGGTGCAGAGTATGACTTTGGTGTAGCTAAAGCCGGTCTTGAATATTATGACCTTAACCCGGTATCTGGTCTTGACCTCAGCGCATTTAGCATATATGCAACAGCTGACCTTTATAAGGGTCTTGGTGCAACAGTATCTTACACATTTGTTAATGAGAATGTTCCCGCTATTGACAGCATCAATGTTTTCTCAGCAGGTCTTAGCTACAAATTCTAATCAAGCTTTTGTTTTAGAAAAAGTTTAGTATAAAGCAACCTATTTGAAAGTTATTTTTCAGATAGGTTGTTTTTTATGCAAAAACCTCTTGACAAACATTAAAAAAAGTAGTATAGTTATATAGTATAGGTAAAATTAGTCAATCACCTATATAAACCAAGGATTATTTGTAGTATAATTTGTAGCACAATCCTGTTTGTATAGAAAGAAGATTATTTATAAGCGCAAGAAGGAAAAAATGTAACATTTCGCGTTTTTGAGTAATTTTTTTTTAAAATTCCAAACTGCAGAAGCTTCAATTTATCTCAAAGGAAACCAAAAAATAAGGAGAGAAGAGATGAAAAAACTATTAGTATCTGTTTTAGCAATGCTTGCTATAAGCACAGCAACATTCGCAGTTCCCGGTCTGTTTGACGGCGCTACCGGCGGTTTGATGGTGAAAAGCGGTACAGTCACCAAAGCTCCTGTTGTAAGCACTTATGTTTACAACGATATGTTTGGGGATTGGAATACCATTACATTATTTAATAATGTTCAGGCAGCTTTTCCTGCAGGAAAATTAGTCAAGGGTTTAGATGACCTTGAGTTGTCAACTGCATTGTATGATTTATCAGGCGGTTTCAACTCATACTCAATTGGCGCTAAATACGCTCTTCCGTTAGGTTTAGAAGAGTTGTCTGTTGCTGCCGGTATTAACTACTGGGAGTTCATTCCTTTTAATGAACCAACTACAGACATCTATGCTGCTGCTACTTATGATTTTGGCGAATTGCCACTTGCTGTAAGTGGTAATTTGGGCTATAATTTTGACATCAAAGATGTTTATTTTGGCTTAAATGCAGAGTATGATTTTGGAAAAATAACCGCAGGTATTGAGTATATGAGCGAAGTGTCATTCTTAGGTGATGACAACAGAGTTAACATTTATGCTACAACAAGCACTGATAAAGGTTTAGGCGTAACAGCTGCATTGGTTGACATCTCAGGCGATGGCAGTTGGTTTTACGACAAAGGCGCAAAAGCAATGCTTGGTCTTAACTATACTTTCTAATTTATCTTAATTAAAAGGTAAAAAAAGTGATAAAAGGGCGTTTGACTTATGTCAGACGCCTTTAACATTATTTGCCATATGTAAAGCTATAAAGTAAAAAAAATGGAAAGAGCTTTTTTATTTTGTAAAATGTCTTGTAAATAATGATAAATTATTGTATAATTTATATGTGTTTTACAGTATAGTAGGGCAACAAAAGGATTATGTTTTATGAAAAATATTTTATCATTAAACGGTGCGTGGGATTTAACTTGGGCTGAGATAATCCCTGTAGAGAATTATAATAGCGGTATTAAAGCTTGCGGCAGGAAATATTTGACTGCACAAGTACCGGAGGCGACCATAGAGACTTTGCAACGCGAAGGACTCATAGGCGACCCTAATTACGGTATGAATACTCTTTCAGCTTTTTGGATAGAGAATGTTCATTGGGTGTACTATAAAGAGTTTGAGGTGAGTGCCGATGATGTTCAAAAGAAGGCGATTTTGACCTTTTCAGCTCTTGAATATGCTGCGGAAATCAAGCTAAACGGTGAAAAGGTTGGCGAGCATGCTAATGCGCACAGAAAGTGCGAGCTTGACCTTACCGACAAGCTCAAAATCGGAAAAAACACCTTGACCGTGACCCTTGAAAGTGGCGTTTTTAAGCATTATGATTATGACTATTCAAAGCTCTCTCCTGATTATATGATGAAGCTAAATCGTCGCAATGTTATGCGTAAACCGCAATATCAGGTTGGTTGGGACTGGAACCCGCGGCTGACAAATGTCGGCATCATCGGCGATGTTACACTAGAATATTTTGATGCAGCTCCGGCTATAGCCGATATCTTCCTCCAAGCAACAGTAAGCGATGACCTACAGTCGGCAAAGCTAAATGTGTCGGTCGTTTTGGATAATAACGGTTCAGAGGTGAGCGTACCGGTAAATATTAAACTAACGGCCGTCGGAATTGACAAGACTATTGAGGTGAAAGTTAGTGGTAAAACTGAAGTTACCGAAAATTTTGAGGTCAAAAATCCAGAGCTCTGGTACCCGCGGGGTTACGGAAGTCAGCCGCTGTATACTTTAGAGGTAGTGGCTTCCGGAGAAACAAGGACAAAGACAATCGGCTTTAGGCATGTTGAGTTAAACCAAGACCCGCACCCTGTTGAGGGAAGATATTTTATCGTCAAGATTAACAAAGTCCCGGTCTTTTTTAAGGGCGGAAACTACGTTCCGGCAGATACGGTTTACAGTGCAGTGACTAAAGAGCATTTTGAAAAACTCGTTGACCTTGCCGTAGACGCTAACTTTAACCTTTTGCGCATCTGGGGCGGTGCTGAGTATGCTCCTATTGACCTCTGTGAGGCCTGTGACCGAGCAGGAATAGTTGTGTGGCACGATTTCCCCTTTGCTTGCGGAAAATACCCTGCAAACGAGCTTTGGTTTTTGCGCGAAGTACGCATTGAAGTTGAGGAGAATGTCAGACAGCGCTCCCATTTCCCGAGCATAATAGTTTGGTGCGGGAATAATGAAATTGAGTGGGGTGATAAGGATTGGGGATACGAAGTGTCAGGAACTATCTCCCCGCATCATGCATTATTCCACGACGAATTGCCCCGTATTTTACATAAATTCGCCTCAGATCCGGTTTACTGGCCATCATCTCCTTACTCTCCGGATTTTCTGCCTCCAAACTCATCTGTTGTTGGCGACCAACACCCGTGGGAAATAGCCTTAGGCACGTTAAAAGCGACTGACAGCTGGCGTCACCGTACCGCGGTTGATCGCTTCCCGAATGAGGGCGGTGTTTTGGGCGCTATCGGAAGAAAGAGCGCTTATGAGTTTTTGCCCGAGCACGAGCGAAATATTCATTCGTTGAGTTGGGATCACCACGACAATCCGTTTTCTGTGATAGTGGAAGATAAGACTAAAGAGCGTCGCTGTTATCAGACCGTGGAGCTCTGGACTGGCTTAGACGCTAAAGACCTAAGCTTTGAGGACTATCTCTTTGCAAGCGGTTTACTTCACGCCGAGGGGTTAAGTGAATATATCTGTAACTATCGCCGTCGCAGCTTTAGTACAAGCTGTGCCGTTTTCTGGATGTATAACGACTCATGGCCTGCATCACACGGTTGGACGATAGTTGACTACTATTTGCGCAAGAAAATATCGTTCTATCCTGTGTCTCGCGTTTTTGGAAAAGCATTTACCACACCGGCAATTGACGATGATACGGTAAATATTTACGTACAGAGCGAGGTTGAGGGCGAATATGAACTTGAGTGCGGAATATTCACGCTTACAGGCCATTTCCCGGTGCGTTCGGTAAAGAAGGTGGTCGCAGGGGGCGAAGCGAAATCGGAATACTCTTTTGAGCTTTCAAAACTTGATGCGCATAATAGAAATAATTGCGGCGCGTACGCTATTTTGCGTGATCAAGATGGCAAAATCGTTTCGCAAAACCGTATGTTTATCGCGCGTTTTGGCGAGCTTGAACTTGTGACGAACCCAAATATTGAGATGAAACTTGAAGGCAATACGCTCACTTTGACCTCTGACACATTTGTGTGGGGTCTCTGCTTTGACCTTGACGGCGACACATCGGTACAAGACAATGCGATAGACCTCATCCCCAATACTCCATATACAATGTATTGGGACGAAACAACAATGGGCACGCCAAAAATCCAAATGACCGGCAACCGCCTGTTCGCGTAGGTTTACGAAGTTATATAGTCCAAACTTTTATAAAAGTTTGATCAAAATTTTTAAATTATTTTAGCGCGATTTTCTTATTATTTTTAGAAGAGCTGAGAGTGAAATGCTTGATGTGATTTTAAAAATAATGGCGAAAATCGCGCTAAAATGCTTAAGGTTTAGATTAAATTTACTAAATGTTGCTGCTTGATATTAGGCAAGTGTAAATTTGGTAAGTTTTTTTGGTGGTTAGTGAGTTTGTAAAGCTGATTTTTCTTTTGTGTTGCATAAGCGTAGCTGATAACTTTTTTAGATGAAATTTCAGCCAATGGCGATATAACTAAACGGAGTACGATATTGCAACAGTCACTCCGCCTTGCTTATTTTAAAGCCGGTCTGTCTGAAAATTTACACGCGAAGGCGTAAATTCGTGCAACGTAAGGTTGCCGGAAATCGCGCTAAAATGCTTTAAGTTTAGATTAAAATTATCAAATGTGTGGTTTTATTAATAGGCAAGCGCAAATTTTGTCAGCTTTTTTGGAATAGTGAATGAATTCGTAAAGCTTGGTTTGGCCAATCTATTTTACTTTACATTTGAAAATCTACATCCCGCTCAAAGGCATAGGTGTGCCGGTCATTGCCACAAAAGGGATGAAAACCTATTTATAGAAAGTGAGGTCAAGCACCTTATACCATTGGATGCTCTCGTCAAATAATATATTATCATAGCTTGGGCAAAATACAGTAACATCATCATCTAAAGTTACAGTCACCTCAGTATTCGCCTTTGATTTATCCTCATTTGCTAAAAGTAATACAGGACCGGAACCGTCGTAAATAGTATCGCCGTACACAATATCGCCTGCTTTATCAAAAGAAATTGAACGAATTACTATCTTTGTGCCTTCGTATTTTGGGAAAATAAAGAAATATTCTTTGCCGGACGGAGTACTCACACTCTTTACAGTTTTTGCTGTCCAAAAATTGTTCGGAGCTTTTGAGAAATAACGTTTATTAAAGTCGCTGACACCCTCATCTATATTGCGGACGTAAGCCAAACCGCACAAGTAGCCGTCATACTTCTCCTGAAACGGCAGATATTTAGCAAAGGAAGAAAGTTTATACTTTTTGGCTGTTGAGTATTCCTCATCATCTCCCGAATAAAATGTCGCAAAGCTCACCTCACCATTGATAGTGATTCTAAGCAAGAGCATACCATCTTGGTCGCTGTATAAAAGGTTATAGCTCTTTACCCCTTTCTCAAATGATGGATACTTATCCCAGAATTTATATCTGTCCTGAAAATAGATGTAAATGGTATTATCCGCAACCTTTTTACACGCAGCATCAAAGGTAAAAGCGTTTGCGGCATCTATCTCGGCCTTTGTCAATTGGCTCTCTTTTTTAATATTTGCAGTTACAGTTACAGTCTCGCTCGGCTTATCCCAACTCACGCTTGCGCCCAAGGACTCGGAAATAACGCGTACCGGCACCATGGTTCTGCCATTATAAACTATAGGTGGCTGATCCATCTCCACTTCAACATCGTTCACAAAGAGGAAATAGTCTCCTACGGAGCTGTACATTCCGTTATTTGTTATATATGCGGTCGTATCTTTAGTTACACAGTTAATCTCGCCCGGCTCATAAAATACTGCCACACCAAGCGCCTCAAAGACATCGCGAAGTGGCACCATCACGCGTCCGTTATACATAATAGGTGGCTGTTCCATCTCCACCTTTTTATCATTTACTATAACGCTGATGCCGGCACCTGCCGTCATACATACGGAAAATAAAATAGTCAGTGCGCAAAAAGTAGCGAGTAAAACTTTAATTTTTTTATTCATCATATCGCCCATCCTTGTGTTGTTTTTTAATAATAAACCGCAAAAAAAAATTATTTATAGAAGGTTAGGTCAAAAACCTTATGCCAAGGGATTCTTTCTTTATAATCCCCGGTATTAACGTAAATCGGGCAGAACCGCGCGACATCGCCGCCCAATGTTACCGTAACCTCGGTGTTCGGATAAGTATTATTCGTATTAGCAAGGAGCAACACCGGACCCGCACCTTCGTAAATAACATGTCCGCTCAAAATATTATTGTTTTTGTCTGTCGTGATTTCCCGAATCACGATTTTTGTGCCCTCATATTTTGGGAAGATAAAGAAATATTCTTTGCCAAACTCTGTTTCCACTTTGTCAAAGGCAATATCTTCACGGTCAAGAGAAGTTTTAATAACCCTGTTAGCTTCGTTCGGGAGCAGCGAGAAAACAGGACCTATCTTTTGGAATATAGCCATAATCTCGTCGCGGTTTTCAAAATCCTCAGTGGGGTCTTGTACTTCTTGAGCTAAATCGATAATATCCATATAGTTTATCTGCTCGCGGCTCACATATTTCGTCAGCTCTATAACACCTTGATTGAAACTTTCCCAGATGTTAGACGGAAGCTGCTCTGCTATCATCTGTTCATACATCTCTCGCTGTTCTTCCGGAACACCTTTTAAGTTAGCCAAATACATAGCGCGCTGCGCTTCTATATTGCCCTGAAGCTCTAAAACCGAAGCAGGAGCTTTTAGAAAATAGCGGTTATTAAAGTCATTAGTTCCCTCTTCTACGCTTTCAACATACGCCAAACCGCAGAGGTAGTCGTCATATTTTTTCTGAAACGGCAGGGACTTGGCGTAAGGGGACAGCTGATAGTCGTGTATGATGTCATTTCCGTCACTTTCAGAGTAAAAGGTCTCAAAGCTCACCTCACCATCCATGGTAATCATCAGCAAAACAGTAGTTTCTTCGGTGGTGTACAGGATGTTTTGCGTCTTTACGCCCAGCGAAAATAGCGGGTAAGTGTTTATGGTATCTGCCCTGTCCTCAAAATAGGTGTAAATAGCGTTACCCAATGCTTTATTTCGCGCCACATCTAAAGTAAAGGCGTTCGCGGCGTCTATTTCCTCGCTTGAGAGTTTTACTGCGTCGCGGATAGTGCCGGTTATAGTGACGGTTTCGCTTGGCTTATCCCAATTCACTTTAGCGCCGAGCACTTCTGAGATCACGCGTACCGGCACCATCAGCTTGCCTTTATAGTTTATCGGCTGTTGGTCAAGCTCTATCTCGTCATCATTGACAAAGAGATTATATTCGCCCATAGAGTTATATCTGCCGTTATTTGTAAGATTGACCGTCTTGTCCTTGGTCACGCAGTTAATCTCTCCCGGCTCGTAAAATACCGCCACACCGAGCGCCTCAAAGACATCGCGCACCGGCACCATCACGCGACCGTTATACATTATTGGTGGTTGCGCCATTGTGAGCTTTTTACCGTTTACGACAACATTAATTGCGCTTGCTGACATACAAAGAGAAAAGAGAGCTGTTAACACCAACCCAGTTGCGAATAAAATTTTAAAATTCTTTTTCATAATAATTGCCCGTCCTTTGGTTTTATTTTCCGCCTATGCATATTAGATTTGAACATCACCAAACTATTTCTTGTACCCGCCTGGCAGATGACTTATAGCTCACCTCTCCGTCAATAGAGATTATCAGCACGACCCCATTATCGCTGCCCTCGCCATAGGTATAGTGTAAGTTATAGCAGCTCTTTATGCCATTTGAGTAAGATGGATAGCTGTTCCAAAAAGAGCCGTTCTCCTCAAAAAATTTGTAGTAATTATTATCCGCGGCTTTTTCTCGCGCTACGGCGAGAGTAAAAGCGTTCGCTGCATCTATCTCTTCCTTTGAAAGTTTAACTGAGTCAGGAATAGTTCCCGTTACGGTCACGGTTTCGCTTGGCTTATCCCAACTTATGCTCACGCCGAGCGATTCGGCAATCATGCGCACTGACACCATAATTTTGCCGTTGCGCGTTATTGGCGGCTGATCAGACTCAGTTTCTTCATCATTAATGTAGTATAAATAGTAGTTTTCAGCACCCCAATATTCTGAAATAGTTATCGTCTTATCCTTTGTCACACAATTAGCCACGCCTTGCCCATAAAAAACCGCCACGCCGAGCTCTTCATAGACATCGCGAAGAGGCACCATCACGCGGTTATTGTGCATTGTCGGTGGTTGCGCCATGGTGAGCTTTTTACCGTTCACGACAACGTTAATTGCGCTTGCTGATATACACAGAAAAAATAGAATAGTCAGCGCACAAAATATAGTAAGTACATTTTTTAATTTGTTAGTCATCATATTGTCCATCCTTATGTTGTGCTGTAATTATAGCACGCAAAAAGCCCTGTTGTCAACACCTTTTCGTTAAATTTATATTTATTTACAATTTTTGAACGGCAGCGATATCTGCATTTATAGCAGCTATTAATGCATCTTTTCCATTAAATTTTTGCACGTCACGCAATCTATCTAAAAAGCATAAGGTAATCTCTTTACCGTAAATATCTTCGTCAAAGTCCAAAATATGCGCTTCTATCGAGAAATCACGTTCAAATGTTGGTCTTGTACCAATATTAACAACTGCCCGATAAACTTTGTTAGAGATAGTGGTATCACAAGCGTAAACTCCATCAGCAGGAATAAGCTTATCTGCGCTGTTTGGCTCAATATTTGCTGTTTTAAACCCCAAAGAGCGCCCCCGTTTGTCGCCATCTATAACCATACCGGTAAAAGTGTATGAGCTGCCAAGCATTATATTTGCATTTTTTATATCGCCTGCAAAGAGTAGTTTCCTTATATTGCTTGAGCTTACAGGCAAGCCGGAGAGTTCTATTGGCTCAATTAGAGAAAGCTTTATACTTTTATCTTCAGCGAACGTGCGTAAAATTTCGGAATTACCTAAACGATTATGTCCAAAGGTTGTTCTGTAACCTGTGACTATTTCAGACGGTCCCAAGCTTTCATAGATATTTTTCAAAAAATCGTCAGCGCTGAGAGCGGCAAACTCACTCGTAAAGTTTACAACTACTGCTATATCTATACCGAGCTCCTCCACCTTTTTAAGTTTTTCTTCCGGCGTTGAAAGCACCTTAAATGGTGCAGCCCTATTTGTTGATATTACCTGCTGCGGATGTGGGTCATAGGTGAGGAAAACCGATTTTCTGCCCTCTTTTTTGGCACGCAAAACGCACTCAGATATTATTTGTCTATGCGCTATATGCACACCGTCAAACATACCAAGTGTTAATACTGTATCGCTCAATAATCCGGCTCTTAAATCATAAAAAACTTTTATCATATACTATATTTTACCATTTTTTGCGAAATTTTTCAAAAAAGTGGTAAATTTGTCGAAAAATACGACAAAGATTGCCCATTTTTTAGGTACAATGTTTATACTATATTACAATACGAGGATTTTTATAAGATGGCTCTTTACATTGAAAAAAAGATAAGAATAGTTCCTGTAGATGTTACAGTACTCTTAGATAACCTGGAGCTTGGCATAGGTCAAGCTGCGAGTCTTTGTGGAATAACCATTCGTCAACTATCGTACTGGACGGAAAAGGGGATTATTCCCTGCTCCGGAACTGAAAAATCTAGGTGTTATAACCTTGAAGCTATAGAGAAGATAGCACTTATAAAGCAAGTTTTAGACTCAGGATGCAGCTTGGAGAGTGCAACTTGCGAAGTAGAGATATATTTGGCAGAAAGGGAAGAGGATAAAGAAAGAGTCTCAGAACTCAACCCAATGCAGCTTAAACAGCATGTAAAAAAACAAGTTGATGAGCTTTCCAATATTGGCAAAAAAATGATAAGAAATCTGCACGCCACACAGGTAATAGGTGAAGATAATGTTGATGCCAAAAACGTAAAGAATTTGGAAAAGATAATCTCCTTTTTTGAAGAAAACCCATTTACCATAACTACAGCGCATGATATAGCTCTGCGCTTAGGGCGTAACCCGTATGAAGTGGAAAATGACCTAAAAATGCTTGAAGGAAAACGCTTTTTGCAACGGATATCGTATAAACATGCAGATGTTTACCGCTACATACCACCGCGTAGCGCAATATAATAATCAATAATAAGAAAACGGACATACATAAACCAAAGAAGGGATATAAAATGATAGATATATCAAGAATGCAAAGTGGAATAAAAGGACTTGACACATTACTAAATGGTGGTTTTGTTGAAAAGGACGCTATACTCATAAGTGGTGCTCCTGGCACAGGAAAGTCAACTCTCGGATTGGAATTTTTAGTACAGGGTTGTGAGAAGTATGACGAGCCGGGTATTTACATCTCATTTGAGGAGTTTCCGCAGCAACTTTACCGCGATGCAAAAGGGTTTGGCTGGGATCTAAAGAAACTTGAGAATGAAAATAAGCTCAGTATATTTTTCACTTCACCGGCAGTGCTTATGGAAGATTTACAGAACAGCCAGGGAATAATTGCGGAAATGGTCTTTTCTATGAACGCAAAACGTATAGTCATAGACAGTATAACTGCCTTCTCACGCTATGCTGAGGATGCTCCTACGTTCAGAGAGATGATTTATATGCTTATAAATGCCATCAAACGTGAGGGATTGACAGCACTTTTACTTCGTGAACAGCAGGAAAAGACAGAAGGATACTCAGGTGAGGAGTATGCTTGTGATACGCATATTTATCTTGATGCCATAACTGTTGACGGAAAGCTAAACAGAAAGCTAAAAGTGACAAAAAGTCGTGGCAGTGACAGCATTTTGGCTGAATCTTATTTCTTTATAACCGATAACGGCATTGATGTCGTCGTACCATTTAGGAAGTCAATTTCGCATTACCAGTCTGCGGTTTCTACCGGAAACAGGGAGTTTGATTATATTTTGGGTAGCGGGCTGCCGCTAAATAGTTTTTACCTCTTTAGTTTAAGCGGCACGAATCAAGTTTACCCAACATTTAAACAAAATATGATAAAGCATCATTTGGCAAACGAGCAGGTCGTAATTGAGTTTTTAACCTCTGAAGCGCAATATAAGAGCTTGATGGAAAACCCAAATCTGCCGGAAAATCAGGCTACACTGACAAAATCTTACCAATGTGGTGATATTTTATCTGTTGCAATGCCAAAAAGATTAGAGGACTTGGAAGAGTTTGATAATGTAATGCATATGGCAGGCGAGGGTGTCCCGGTCTTTTTGGATTTATCATATTTGTCTGTTTATGTGCACGACACATCGCTGTTTTTGGCTATTCTGAACAAAGTTCTAGAAACTGTATGGCGTCATAAATCTATTTTGGTGGGCAATGTGAGTTTAAATGCTCCTGCTGAGCTTTTAGAGGTTTTGGTAAATATTGCTGATGGATCTATAAAGATTTGGACTGAGTCCGGAGCGACTTACCTTAAGGTGGAGAAGAGTTTGAATAGAATCGTGAGCTTACCATATTTCATAGTCGACGATATAGACATAACATTTAAAACCTAACTTTATTTTCGTCCATTTTGGGCGGCGACCGGCGCTATATGCGCCTTTGAACGAATTCCGTTTTCGCGGTGCGTAGCACAGCTTCAAACGTACTATGTCCAATCGCCATCCCAAAATGGACGAAAATTAGTTAGAGGTGTTAAGAAAGGCGGCGACCGGCGCTATATGCGCCTTTGAACGAATTCCGTTTTCGCGGTGCGTAGCACAGCTTCAAACGTACTACGTCCAATCGCCATCCCAAAATGGACGAAAATTAGTTAGAGGTGTTAAGAAAGGCGGCGACCGGCGCTATATGCGCCTTTGAACGAATTCCGTTCTTGCGGTGCGTAGTACAGCTTCAAACGTACTACGTCCAATCGCCATCCCAAAATGGACGAAAACTAATTAGAGCTAAATTATGACTGAAATTTATTAGTAATGTCCTATTTGTTCAATATTCGATTTTTTGATCAAATTTTTATAAAAGTTTGGCTTCGTAATCCTTTGTGCTCCAGTAAACCCTTATAGCCGGCTTCGCGGATTGCCATTATGGTGATGGTTTCCTCTTTTGTCACCTTTGGTACGCCTGTTTTGAAAAAGTCAAGCATCTCAAGGATGAATGTTTTAAAAAATTCGGATTTTACAGTGCGGTGCTCGCCAAGGTTTTCCTTATTTATCAAAACCATCTCAAAATCTGCATTATGGTATTGCATCATATACGCACGACGCCCGCCGGAAAATTCAATAAGCATCGACGGATGTTCGACGTCACCTGTAACTGCCAAACCTTCAACCTCTGTTCCCATAAGCATCACAATCGGCTCAATCTGATGCACAGAATACACCTCATAAGAGCCCGGGCCTTGGCTGTAAATTGCGTGAATATCCTCCCGTTTAACATCTCGGTACTCATCAGCATACCTTAGAGCCGAGCTTGAATAACATTTTGTGCCATATTCGTCTGCAATAGCAAACATTCGCTCAGCACTCGCCTTATCCGGAGAAAAAGTTTTATCAATATATGTATGTTTCTGAGATTTGAGCGCCTTTTCTGTTAGCTTTTCGTGCATTTCAGGGTTATCCGGAGAGAGCACCACCAAAAAGTCACTCTTTGCTATAACCTCATCAATATCAGCACACAGCTCCACGCCAAACTCCCTTGCCCATTCAGCGTTACTTATACCATTTGGCGAATCTATCTCACCGTAAGCATAACATACTTTAAATTCTCCATCGGAAAGCTCGTCTATAAGTTTTGGATACTCCTTTGCGTGCCACTCATCAAGATAATAATCTATAAAGCCGATTTTTTTCATCTTTTAAATCTCCACCTCTTTATGTTTTGCAGCTGAAATGTACAGTGCGTCCATTACTTTTGCGGTTATAATATTCGTATCAATATTTGACGCAAGCTTTTCGTTGCTTTTTACACAACCCAAAAAGGCATCAATCTCGTTTTGGAACATATCTGTCTTTGAAAAGCTATAAGTTTCCGTTGCGAGCATACCATTTTTTACGCTATACTTTGTGAAGTCACCGCCATAAATGAGTCGAATTCCTGCTTTATCTCCTAAAAAGTCGATGAACATCTCATTTTCACCGATATTTTGTGCCCACGCACCGTTTATAGTGATAACCGGTCCGTCGGTTCTGACCATTCCTGTTATTGAGTCCTCAACGTCGTAAACGCCGTCTTCAACAGGTGGTCCTGCCCACATATTTACGTAAATGTAATCCTTAATATTCGCCCCAAGCTTTGAAAATGTTTCAGCTGACGCGGTAATAGGGGTCGGGTCACCGCAACAGTACATCACTATATCCAGAAAATGCACGCCCCAATCTATCAAAACGCCACCACCTGCGATATCGGAGCGAGTGAATGCGCCACCTAAGCCGGGGATAGAGCGGTGAGAGCGGAAACTGACATACACTTGGTATATTTCGCCAAGCTCGCCGCTGTCAATAATCTTCTTAATATGGTTTACCGAGTCGTTGAACCTATTAACCACGCCGATGTTAAGTATTTTGTTGTGTTTTTCTTGCGCTTGTTGCATCTTTAGCGCTTCCGCGTAAGTGTAAGCTGCCGGTTTTTCACACAAAACATGTTTTCCTGCCGCAAGCGCATCAATCGCGATAATACTGTGGCAATTGTTCGGTGTGCATACAGAAACCGCTTCTATCTCCGGGTCAGCAAGCGCGTGCTTGTAGTCGGTAATAGCTTGACCTAAACCGTATTTTGCAACAGCTGCCTCTGCTCTTTCCGGCAAAATGTCGCAAAAATACTTGATTTCCGCGTTACAATTGTTTATATAAGACGGTATGTGTGCACTATTCGCAATAGTCCCACATCCAATAATAGCAACTTTAATCTTCATAGTAAAACCCCCATCACATAATTATAGCAGAAAACTATTGTAAATGCAAGCAAAAAAAGTAAACTTTGCAAGTTTATTCTCATCCCCAAAAAAACTAACAAAATTTTCGCTCACCAAAATATGAAACGCAACATTTAGTAAATCTAATCTAAACTTAAAGGCAACCTCACGTTGCACGAATTTGCGCCTTCGCGCGTATATCTTCACACGAAGTGGCTTTAAAGTGAGTTAATAGGGTGATATTTAGCTTATTCGTATTACGTTTTGTTATATCACCATCAGTCGAAATTTTATCCAAAAAGTTATTAGATACGCTTATCAAATCCAAATAAAAGCATATTCTATGAATCTAGCCCAATCCAAAAAAACGGAGAAATTTTGCACACCTTAACACTAAGATGCAATATTTGATAATTTTAATCTAAACTTAAAGCATTTTCGGGGATTTTCGCAATTATTTTGTCAAAAAACGCTAAAGGCTATTAACCTTTTACTAACTTTAACAAAATAATCAGAAAATCCCCGAAAATAACTTAAAATTTTGATCAAACTTTTATAAAAGTTTGGACTCTATAACTTCGTAACCTACTTCTCGTTGATGACGGCTACGCCCGGGAGGGTTTTTCCTTCGAGAAATTCGAGGGAGGCGCCGCCGCCGGTTGAGACAAAGCTGACTTTGTCTTTAAAGCCCATTTGGGCTACAGCTGCTGCAGAGTCGCCACCACCGATTAAGGTAAAGCCGTTGCTGTCTGCCATTGCTTGAGCTATGGCTTTTGTGCCTTCGGCAAACTTTGAAACCTCAAAAAGACCCATTGGTCCGTTCCAGATAACAAGTTTAGCGTTCTTTATTATTTCAGCGTAAGTCTCGCGTGTGATAGTGCCGATGTCCAAACCTTCCCAGTCAGCAGGGATTTCAGTTGGAGCAACGATTTTAGTGTTCGCGGCTTCGGTAAAGTCGTCGCCAACTACGATATCAGAGGGCAACATCAGCTTTGTGCCGCTAGCCTCAGCTTTTGTAACCATCTCTTTGACAGCATCAAGCATTGATTCGTCAAGCAGTGATTTGCCAATCTCATAACCCATAGATTTAAAGAAAGTATAAGCCATACCGCCGCCGATTAAAAGATAATCAACTTTACCGATTAAGTTATCGATAACTTTAAGCTTATCACTTACCTTCGCGCCGCCTAAAATAGCTACAAATGGTCTTTCGGGCTCAGCAGTTACTTTGCCCAAATTATCAACCTCTTTAGCCATCAAGTAGCCGGCAACAGTCTCATCCATAAAGCGTGCGATAGACGCGGTTGATGCGTGGTCGCGGTGCGCGGTACCAAAGGCATCGTTTACGTAAATATCGCCAAGCGCAGCCAATTTTTCCGCGAAAGGCAGTCTCACGCTGTCATCTTTGCTCTCTTCGTCCTTATAGAAGCGGACATTTTCAAGGACAAGGACATCACCATCTTTCATCTCGGCGATTGCGTTCTCGGCAACAGCACCTATAGTGTCGTCAACCTTATTTACCGGTTTGCCTAAAAGTTCGGATAAACGTTTAGCGACTACGTCAAGACGTAAACCCTCAACTATCTCACCCTTGGGACGTCCCAAATGGCTCATTAAAACAACTTTTGCGCCCTTTTCTATGAGTGCGTTTATAGTTGGCAGTGCGGCACGGATGCGGGTATCGTCAGTGATAACCGCCTCATCCCTTGTCTCCGGCAATTTCGGTTTAATAGCCACATTAAAGTCAACGCGACACAAAACAACTTTTCCGGCGATGCCGGCTAAATCGTCAATACTCTTTTTCGCCATATCAATTACTCCCTTTCAATAGAAAATTAATTAAAACGCCAATTTTTGTAAATATTATAAAACTTTGGCGGACAGCTTGCGCCTCAAAATCTCAAGGCATATTGCTGTCCGCCAACTATTTTATTAAAGAAGCGGACTTCTTATAATTTGCTTGCCATCATAACGATAAGCTCAGCAGCTCTTGTTGAGTAACCTGCTTCGTTGTCGTACCATGATAATACTTTAGCCATTCTGTCGCCTAAAACCATAGTTGATTTAGCATCAACGATAGAGCTGAGTTCGTTGCCTTTGAAGTCGATAGAAACGAGTTCGCCTTCTTCAAAACCGAGAACGTTCTTCATTGGGCCTTCAGCACCTGCTTTAAGTACAGCGTTAATTGATTCAACTGTAACATCTTTAGAGAAGGTACAAGTTAAGTCAACAACAGAAACCGTAGAGGTCGGAACGCGCATTGCATAACCGTGGAATTTGCCTTTGAGTTCAGGAAGAACCAATGCTACAGCTTTAGCAGCGCCTGTAGTAGTTGGGATCATGCTCATAGCAGCTGCACGTGCACGACGAAGGTCGCTGTGCGGCATATCAAGGATTTTCTGGTCATTGGTGTAAGCGTGAATAGTGGTCATAAGACCTGCTTCAATGCCAAAAGCGTCATTTAAAAGTTTAGCAACAGGAGCTAAACAGTTAGTTGTACATGAAGCGTTTGAAACGATGTTGTGCTTGTTTGTGTCATAGTCCTGGTCATTAACGCCGATAACAAAAGTGCCGTCTTCGTTTTTAGCCGGAGCTGAAATAACAACCTTTTTAGCGCCTGCATCGATGTGTGCTTTAGCTTTATTAGCGTCTGTGAAGAAACCTGTAGACTCTAAAACGATTTCTGCGCCGAGTGCTTTCCAAGGAATATTAGCCGGGTCTCTCTCAGCAGTGATGCCGATTTTTTTACCGTCAACGGTAATAGAAGTCTCGTCATAGCTAACTTCTCCGGGATAAACGCCGAAGTTGCTGTCATATTTGAAGAGATGAGCGAGTGTTTTAGCGTCGGTTAAGTCGTTAATACCTACAACTTCAATCTCGTTCTGATAACCGTCTACGAAACGGCGAAGTACCTGACGTCCGATACGTCCAAAACCATTAATACCAACTTTTACAGCCATAGTGTGTAAAAACCTCCAATTTTTGTGTGTTTTTATATCTTTAAAAAAGGCGTTTTGTCTGTTCTTTTCGTAAAATTCAAGGCGTGGCACTTATCTCACACCTTAAAAAAACAGCTTGTTTTACAGACCTCAATGTTTTTTCGCCCTGTATCACCGTTTAGAAACAGACCGCTTTTTCACCAAAAAAGCCACCTTTTTAGACACCGTATATATTATACTGTTTTTTGGTTAAATTGTCAATATAATTGGGGATAATCTTTGTTTTTTTGTGCAAAAAATCACAATTTCTTTTTTATGCCTTTGGAAGACAAATTTCATGCAGTAAGTCGCAAAAAGCATAAACGTAAGCATAATGGCAAACATTCCTATAGACAGCCATATGGAGATAGGACCCCATGACAGAGATAAACAGGAATTTATCACCAACAAAAAGATGAGAACTCTTTTTCTGTCAATCTGAAATCTGACGAACCACATCACGATCGCAGTAAAAGAAAAATAAAATCCGCAGTAGTACAACATGGCTAAAGGTAATGAGTTGTCGGAGATGAGTTCCGCGTTAAAGAAGAAAAGCGCGTAAACAGCCGTTGCTATTATAGCGGTTATAATTGCTGTTGCTATTTGCATCGCGTATTTGGGTGAAGAGAAGAGTTTGTCGGTTTTTGCAACGAGAATAGGGCTGAACTTATTTAAAAGCAAAATCATTACAGCGACAGCGAGCGCAAAAAATATTATAGCCGCCACTTGCGTTAGTGTGGGGTAATCGGTGAAAAGGCGGAAATGAGCGAGGAATATTGCTACCGCTGCCACGAGTGACGTAAGCCACGTTTTATGGATGGGAAGCACGATATATACGAAGGTCAAGACAAGCGCGTAAGCTACAAGCAGCGCTAAGAGGATAAACCTGAGACGGGTTGCATCATGTGCTATAAGTGCCGCTATCACGCCGATATTCGGCACAGCTGAAAAGCAGATGAACGCAGTGAAGATATATTTTACAAAAAAGGGCATTTCGGTGCTATCTTTCATATATTTACCCCTCTGTCCTTTTTGAACACGTATTTCACAACCTTTACAAAGGAAATTTTGTTGTCATTGCCGTAATAGATGATAATGACGCGTCCTGTTATTGCTGTTACAATACAGATGAGAAGGGCGAAGACTCCTCCGCCCAAAACCGAAATAGCGACAAGCATAATAAGCATTAAAAGAAATATAGATTGTATTCGCCAATACCCAACTATGATAATGCTAAATAAAAAGGCGAAAGGCATTATGATAACAATATTGGGAATACCTAAAATAGGATCGTATGACATCGGAAGTGAACCGCTAAAACGCATTATCAGAGCAAGTGGCACGCCAAAACTTACAATTACCAAAAACGGCCAGAGTATCGCTCTTGCGGTTTTCGTTTTTTTTGGCATTTTGTTTGTGTTTAGCCAGAAATACCGTCGGTCAAGGAAATTCAGAGCCCGTTTGCTATACACGACTATCATAAATGAAATTATAAGAGAAAATGGCATTGCTATTAGAGGTATAGGGTTGACTATTGCAAATATCAGTGCTGCGACAACAAATACAGATGGTACATACCATCTGCCGATTAATGAGGCAATCGTTATCATCAGAAGATTTGCCATGATAATAATTATCACCGGGTTATTGAACATTGAAATTGTGCAACAAGCAAGGAGCGGAACATAAAATAATATCAAAAGCCATCCGTCATTGGCCTCGAGGTTAAGTTTATCCTTTACAAAGATTTTAGTACAGCTTTTCATCTTTTATTATTTGCCTTATACATACATTGTAACACTATTTTTATTAAAAGGTCAAGCGATTTCATTGTTTTTGCATAAAAAGGGGAGAAATTCGAACTTTTATTTTAGAAAAGTGTCTAAAAAAATATACAAAACGTGGTATATGTGGTATAATATAAGAGAATAATATTATGAAATATCTGATAACCCTTTTTAGCTTAATATTTTCATTTACTCTTTTCTTTGCTGCTGACATGGTCGCAAACATTGACCTTAGTTGCAAGGAGATAAATGTGAAGGAGAACGCTTTTGGTAACTTTGCCGCTGATGCTGTGCGAAGAAAAGCCGGAAGCGAGCTTGCGGTTATGGCTGCGCAGAGTTTTAACACAAACGGAGCTGTCAGCAAAGGGAATTTTACGGAAACTGACCTAAAGGGTATGCTTTCCACTCCAAATAGCGCGATAGTTATTCTAAAGCTATCATCAGCGAATATTTTGGATATGTTTGAACGCTCTGTAAGCATTGTTCCGCAGAGCAGTTCTGCATTTTTGCAAGTGTCCGGAGCGACTTTAACCTATGATGCACAAAAAGCAGCAGGAAGCAGGGTGGTTAAGGTAACGATAAACGGTACGGAAGTTACGAGAACCTCTGACAAGACTTATTCGGTCGCAATGCCTTTAGAGCTTGGACGCGGCGGCAACGGCTATGTTAGAGTATTTGCTGCAAGCAGTATTGCCGAGATGCAGGTTACCGACTACACACTTTTGAACGCAATTATCGAATATATCAACAGTCTTGCCACACTAAACTTTAGCGTAAGCAGCAGAATAGTCGCACAGTAGGCTCTCCCACCACCACATAAGCACACACGGAAAAAATTCAGCGAAAACGCTTGTGAAACTTAAAGAGTAAATAAACACCTGTATTTATACAATAAAATAAGGAGATTGATATGTCAAATAAAGTAAGAAAAAATATGAGAAACATTTTTATTTTCGCTATACTATTACTTATAACTTCCGCGTTGTTTTTTGCGCAACAAATTGGAGAACCTAAAGAAGAACCTAAAAATGACGTGTTAGAAAATGACATTTCAGAAACTTATACACCGGATATGCCATTATACAAATCCATGATTGACCAAATAGAAAACAAGAATATGCCGTATCCTAACGGCACTTTAAAAATACTTACCAAAGAACCTCTGCCGGGAATAAAGTGGGATAAAAATAGTGTAACCGGCTTTCATGCTAAGACAAGTGATGCCGGAACTGGTGTCTTTTTAATGTCTTTTAAAGAGATTTATTGGAAATCTAATGATATACCATCGAATATTTTGTATTATATAGATAGTAACGATGCTACTATTTACAATGAAGAGGTCAACAAATTACCGCCGATGACGTTCACCTTTTTGGAGAATAAAGAATATCCCGTTTTAATATATTGGAATTGGACCGGTGGATTGCGGTACAAATCTGACAGCAAGATGTTCTCATTTAAAAAAGTCAATGATAAGCCGGCTCTTGAAGCTATAGACCATTTTGATGTAAAGCAATATCCGCTAAATGCTTTTTACGATTCAAAAAAAGATTCTCTATGTGTTGTTTCCTCATTAACCGGAACAATTATAGCTAAAGATATACCACTTGCAGATGAAAATATTGTAGATTATAGAGTGAGGGAAACGCTGGTTATCATTGATAATAATATAGTCGTTGGCAACATTGAAAAATTAATATTAAGTGATAAAACAGATAAAAATATGCGATTTATTTGGCTTACTCGCCCATTAAAGGGTGGTAAATGGAAAACCGATATGATGCCTATAAATAAAAGCAAATATCTAAGCGCCTTGTTGCCTAAATCTTGGGGAGAGCTTTTATATTTTCCGGAAATTTCAATTCATCCTAAAATATTGTCAGATGGAAGTATCATATTTAATTCTAAAGCGCAAATGCAGCAAGATAATGAGCGTATTTATATTGATATGATTATAAAACAGCCAAAATCCGGAGCCCCTGAGCTTTTGACATGGTTAATAAAATATAGTTGCGAAGATGATAAACTGGAAAATAAAACTTTTGAGAGATACTTTTTTCCAAGCGAGAATGGTTTAATAGAAAATGTTTCTGTTGACACCGCAGAGTGTAATGAATTATTGTTTGATGCGGATTTATTATATAATTCACTTCTGTTTCTTCGTGGCGGGCAGCTATGGCAATTAGAATTAAAAGGTGACTAAAGCGCGCTCACTTTCTGCCAAATAATCTTTCTAAAGGGCGCTGTATCATTCTTGTTACAAGCGCCTCTTTTTTTGAAAATGGGGTGGTTAGCACGGTGAATAGCTTTAACATATTGCCACCCAAAATGTCGGTGAACATCTGATCGCCAACCATCACCGTTTTTCTCTTTTCGCTCTGCAATATCTTCATGGCGAGCAAAAAGCCGAAGGGCAAGGGCTTTAGTGCGTTTATAATGCACGGTAAGCCGAGAGCATTGCTGACCGGAGCAGAACGCTTATGTGTTGCCGCGTTGCTGACGATGGCGAGTTTGTAGCCGCGCGATTTCATTTCAGTGACCCACGTGACTATCTCCGGCGGAATTTCTGTCGATTTCCAGTGCGTTATCGTATGGTCAAGGTCTAAGAGAATAGTATCAATCTCGCTCGGTAACATCTCTACAGTAAGCTCATTTACGCGGGTTATGGTGATTTTGGGGTGAATGGAAAAGGGCATCGCTTAACCTTTATAAACCTTGCGCAGTAGCGCGATATTCCGCGCGTGATCTTGGTCGTCTCCCGGAGTTTCTAAAATTTTCGGGATTTTTTCAAGGCGTTTATCGTTTATTATGAGCTCGAAAGGGCGCAAAGACAAAATCCCTTCGCCGATGTCTGTATGGCGGTCGCTCTTGCTCCCTAAATCTTTGTCCGTGTCATTTAAGTGAAGCACTTTTAGAAAGTCAAATCCGAGGATACTAGCGAAATTTCCCCAAACATTCTCGTAGTTTTCGTCCCCTCTAAGGTCATATCCTGCAACAAAGAGGTGGCACGTATCTATGCAAACGCCTAAATGCTCTTTTCCGTCCGCTGTTTTGTCGATTATCTCCGCAAGCTCTTCAAAGGTCGCGCCCAAATAGCTCCCCTGACCGCCGGTGTTCTCTAAGAGAATAGTTACCCCTTCCTCTTCCGCTACATGAATAAGCTCGCCCAAACTTTCGGCAATCGCCGCTATACCCTCATTCCGTTCGCCACCCGTAAATGACCCGGGATGCAGGACAACGTAAGGAATTTTAAAAGTGCCGCACCTTTTAAGCTCAGCCGTAAAGGAATTTATAGCAGAAGCGCGTTTTTCCGGCACAACACTCGCGATATTTATAAGGTATGAGGCGTGGGAAACTATTTTAAACTCCGGATACTTTTCCTTTTCGCTGAAATATTCGGCGATTTCCTCTTCCCCATACTTTTTGTTGCCCCATTGGCGTGGATTTGCGGTAAATATTTGCGCGGTATTGCCGTTAATTTTTAAACTATCGCCAAAAATAGCTGCCATACCGTTTTTGACTGACATGTGCGCGCCGACAATGGGATTCATATTGCTCATTACTCTTTTTTTCCTATGTTTGGCACAAAGTAGTTGGTGTCGCGCGCAATGCCGTAGTTGCCGAATTCTTGGGTTTTAATCGCGGTCAAAAGCGCCAAAATCCCTGCCGGGGTATCTATGTTGTCAACTGTGATATCCGCATGTTTGCTGTAAAGTCGGTTTGGGTAAAGCTCGGAAGTAGTCGGCGAAACTGCTGCAAGTACAAGATTTTTTTGGCTCAAACTTTTAAGGAGCGGCATCGCCACCTGGTTTATGTGATTGACCTCTTTAGTTATTGCGCCAAAGTAGATGACTGTGCCGACGTTTTGTGTGGCATCGCCGCTATAGGTGAGCCCTTTTTTCTTTTTGAGCTCATCTACCACAGAATAAGCAAAATATGTGCCGAGCGACTCGCCGAGGCGGGTCATTATGATTTCGGTCGCGTGCGTGTCATCTTCTATTTTTATCATTTTTATTGAATTGCTGTCAAGCTCAACTATGTTTGGCTGTATGTATATCTCGCTGGTTATAGTCGCACCCGCGTTCAAGATAGCGTTTCGCATCTTTTTTGTGATGTCATTATCAGCAATAGCCGTACCGTAAATAATCATCACATTTTTGTTTATAAGCGTATCTTTGGTGAGGTTAGCAGTAAGCTCAGTTATAAGTTGATTATTCTTTTTATCAAGCTCTTTGTATTCGTCAAGTACCTGAAAACCGCTCTTTAGCTCTGATATCTGGTTGTCCAAATATTCGCTTCTCTTTATGGCAACACCTATGGAGATACCCAAAATGAGCGCCATAAAAACAGCGGTAATACTTATAATATGGTAACGAAAATCTAGCGGCATACTATTTTCCTTCTTATTCCTTCCTCGAGAGATAATCTCCAAAAACTTGCATTCACGCGTGTATGCGGTTAATTTGCAGATTTTCAGAAATCCCTCATTATATTTGGAATATTTATATTATAACATATTTACTAAATTTAGTAAATATGTTATAATAAAGTACTATGTCAAAAATACAGATTTCAAACAAAGTACAGGAGCTAAAACCGTCTGCTATACGCAGATTTTTCGGACTTGTGGAATCTATGCCAAACGCCATCTCTTTAAGCATTGGCGAGCCGGACTTTGTGACCCCATGGTCTATACGGGAGAGCGGCATCTTTTCGCTTGAAAAGGGTAGAACACATTATACGGCAAATCTCGGCATGATTGAGCTTCGAGAAGAGATAGCGCGATACTTGAAAAATAGGTTTTCTGTCAGCTATAACCCGAAAACAGAGATTATGGTAACAGTTGGCGTGAGCGAGGGGCTTGACCTTGCCATGCGTACATGTGTGAATGAAGCGGATGCGGTTATTATTCCGCAGCCGTCATTTGTGGCATACCCCGCGACTGTATTTTTGGCAGGAGGAACCCCTGTTCCTTTCCCTTGTCACGAAGAGAATAACTTTAAGATTGATGTTGACGAGTTTGAGCGTGCGGTAATTGAAAATAAGAGCCGCCTTGCCATACTCGGATTTCCAAATAATCCGACAGGTGCGGTTATGGAGCGCGCTGAGCTTGAGAAAATAGCGGAAATCGCGAAAAAGAATGATATGACCATAATCACCGACGAGATTTACGCAGAACTCGTTTACGGCGAGCAGATGCCGCTCTCATTTGCCGCGCTTGACGGTATGCGTGAGCGCTCAATACTTTTGGGCGGATTTTCAAAATCTTTTGCTATGACCGGTTGGCGTCTCGGTTATGTAGCTGCTCCGGAAAATGTGATTGCAAATATGAACAAAATACACTCATACACCTGTATGTGTGCACCAACTCCGGCACAGATAGCAGCTATTGAGGCATTAAAGAACGGCGGAAAAGAGATAGAAAAGATGAGGAGCGAGTATGACCGCAGGAGGAGATTTATCCTTGACAGATTTTCAAAAATCGGCTTGCCATGTTTTGAGCCAAAAGGAGCTTTTTACCTCTTTCCTTCGATAAAGCATACGGGCTTAAGCTCCATTGAGTTTGCCGAGCGTCTGCTCATGGAGCATGAGGTCGCGGTTGTTCCGGGAAGTGCATTTGGTGAGTGTGGCGAAGGATATATACGCTGTTGTTACGCTACAAGTATGGAAAACATAAAAATCGCGCTGGATAGAATAGAGAGTTTTTTGAAAAAACTTAAATAGAAAAACAATTGCAAAAAGGAAGATATTATGAGAAAAATTTTATTAATCTGCGTACTGCTAACCTTATCGACTGTAATTTTTTCACAGTCATCGGTGAAAATCACCACTTTAGTTCTTAATGGCGAACGTTTTGAAAATAGCGGCATCTTAATAGATGGCGTTACCTATGTTCCGCTTAGAGTTGTAGCAGAGAAGCTGGGAGCAATGGTTAGATACAGTAAAGAGGAAAATTTGGTTGAGGTTGTGTCAAATAATCCCAATGCCATAGTTGTGTCAAATAACCCAACTGCTATAAAAGAGACAACTCCTCCTATAGTACCGGAAAACGCTGGCACAGAGCATGAACTTATAGACAGCCCATATGTGACCGTACCTGTTTTTTCTGAACATTCATATGTTAAAACTAATAGCTATGCAGACACCAGAGATGCTGTAAAAGATGCCAGACAAGAAGCTAAAATGCGTGATACGCGTACCTATGAACTCTTTTTAAAGAGGGTTGGTGACAGCTGGGTAAATGAAAAAACACTCTTAGAGACCTATGGCGTGCTTGTTATCAAAAAAGGCGCATCAAAGATTTATTTTATAAAAGATGATGCTCTTGGTGAGGTGAGTACATATGTTATAACTCGCCCCAAAACTTTTTCCGCTTATGTTGTATACAAACATGAAGGAATAAGTATGCAGACTGCTTATACTGCTGAAGATCCTGACACTATATACTATAATGTCGCTGACTTAAAAGAACAAAATATCATTTAAATTAGTTTATGACAGATTTTTTCAAGCAAATAGAAGATCGTTTGAGCGGAATTGTAGAGGGGATATTTGATAAAACCTTTACAACTCCGTTGCAACCGGTTGAGCTTGCACAGAAGATAGTTTCTGCAATAGATGACAATCTAATCACAGATGGAGAGGTTAAAGTAGCGCCGAATAATATAGAGATCACGCTTACAAAAGATACGTATAATGATATTTTTGTCAAAGCTCCGGAGATAACCGAACAGCTGAAACTATATGTGGAAGCTTACGCGCACTCTAAAAAATATACATTCTTAAAGCCGGTTGAGATAAATATTTCTGACGGTGAAAGGATGCTTATTTCTGTTCGCCATGATGAATACAGCATAAGCGAACATGGGGAGAATGATGCTTTAAAGCCCACATACTTAATAATTGTTGATATGGACAGCAAAACAAGAAGTCATATAGCGCTTCAGTGTGAGGTAACGATTGGCAGAAATCTGACTTCAAACATCGTTATTACAAGCCCCACAGCATCAAGGTTTCACGCTGATATACGGGAGATTGACGGATATTATGTTTTGCGCGATTTAGGCAGCGCCAACGGCACGACACTAAATGGTGAAAAGGTCACGGCGTGCAGAATTAAGATAAATGACGAGATAAAGATAGCTAACACCACGATAAAGGTCATATAAAGGTTAAAATTTATGCCCCGCGAGGGTGAAGATTTGCTAAGTAAAAAATGGTGTAAGGTCGGTAATCCAGTAAATGAGCTGCTTAAACCATCGGTTCACCCATACCTAGCATTGAATTTTTAGATTAAAGTGACAGATTACCGATACAAAAAGAATAAAAACTGCAAACGTGGGTGAAGATTTGAAGTGTAAAAAAAGCTAACACCACGATAAAGGTTATATAAAAGGATGATAAAGATTACAACACCCTTTACGGCTGAAGCGGCTAAAAGTTTGCGCGCCGGTGATGAGGTTTTAATAAATGGAACAATACTGACCGGAAGAGATGCGGCGCACCGCAGGCTTTATGAGCTGCATTTAAGGGGCGAGCCGTTGCCAGTAGATTTGCAGGACAAGATCATCTATTTTGTTGGTCCTACTCCGACCCCGTTGGGGCGAGCTATCGGCTCTGCCGGCCCGACTACTTCGGGAAGAATGGATTTATACTCCCCAACTATGCTTGAAAAGTACGGGCTCCGCGGCATGATAGGCAAGGGTAAGCGAAATGATGCGGTAAAGAGCGCTATCAGAGAATTTTCAGGTGTGTACTTTTCCGCTATAGGTGGGCTTGCAGCACTGTTGAGTGAGTGCGTTACAGATTCTAAAATAATTCTCTATGAAGACTTGGGACCCGAGGCGATATATGAGCTTGAGGTAAAGGATTTTCCGGTGCTGGTCATAAATGATTGCTTTGGCGGCGATGCTTATGAAGAAAATAGAGCGAAATGGCGAAACAAATTCAACACTACTTAGTCTAATATATTATGAGAAAAGTACATTTACTTATTGCGAGTGTTATATTATTGATAGTGTCAGCTCATTTATGGGCAGAGACGACTGATATTATAAAGAATAACAGCTATATTGTGAGCTTCACCTTGAACGCAAACGAGGGGCAGAGAGTAACGAATCAGGATTTCGCGACCATCTCCTTTGAGGATAGCGCATTTGATATATATTTTTCAACTTCTATAAAGAAGATGGCGCTAAGCGGAAAGCGGATTTCAGTGCCGTTAAAGATTGGCGAAAGCGTTTACGTATATCGTCGCGGCAATGAAGTGAAAATTGAGCTCGGCGATGCTAAAGGGGTACTCTTTACCATACCAAGGGTGAACGACGGAAGCGTTGAATATATATCTTCAGCAAATATTGTAATAGATGATTTTTATGCAAGTGAGTCAGATTCAGTATACTTTACCGATGACTTTATGCGTGATGTCCAAGAGAGCAATGGCGAGTGGGAGATTATCTCCGGTGATTGGGGAATCCATTTAAGCTTTGAGAACGGCTCATTTATGAAAATGGCTAAACAGAGCAATCAGCGCGCGACGACTCGTGCTCAAAACCCCTTTAACTGGACAGGAACTTCTACGAAAAAAGATGAGGTTGCGCTCTCTTTGGTGGGTGACGATGATTGGGAAGATTACACCTTTGAGACGAGCATGAAGGCGCAAAAAGGCTCTGAAGTGGGTGCGATGGTTCACTACCAAAGCGAAAATGGTAACGGTATACTATTCTTGTGGTCATGTGATTCTACGCAGAAAAACCCCATGAAACTTTACAAACGCGAGAAGGGCAAACTGAGCTTGCTTGACTCTAAAAATACTTATCTTCTTCCAAATGAATGGTATCGTTTGAAGATAGCGACTACCTTTTCCGGGGTAACGGTTTATATAGATGATAGTGAGGTTTTGCGCGCTGACTATGTTGGAGCAGGGCGTGGCGGAGCAGCTCTTGCTGTAAGGAACGGTTCGGCAATATTTGATGATGTTGCTATTTATGGCAAAGATATTGATACTGATTTGCTTTACGAGATCCAAGCCGAGCAGAATGCGCAAGGGTTTGCGAGCGATGCCATGATGTCATTTTGGAACAGCCCGGAAAAGTATTGGTCAAAGCATATGCCGACCAGTTATTATAAGCACAATGTTTACGGTGATTACGTGTGGGTGAGCGGCACTGTTAATGTTTATTCGCGCACAACCGGCGTGTTAACGCTCGGGTTAAATGCTACTATGAATGACCCGACCAGCGGCTATAGAGCAGAGCTGACACAAGCTAATGGCGGAAATATAAAAAAGGTAAAACTTTACGAAAATGAGACTGTTTTGGCAGAACAAGATGTTGATGTCTCACAACAGCAAGGAGGCATCCCTGTTCGTTTTTTGCGAAACGGAGAAACCTTAACCGTATTTATCAATGACGTTGAAGCGTTGACTGCTGAAATAACAACCGAAGTAGAGGGGTTTTACCCGACTATTACTACAACAGGCGCATTTAGAAACTTTAAAAAATTCTCAGTTTACAGCTATAATATGCTTGAATATACCTTCGCAACATCCCCTGTTGACTGGTACACAGAAGGAAATTGGATGTCAACCCTTCGTTGGGCGTGCGCTCCGGAATGGTCATTCCTCTCCGGTTGGAGTCGTGGACCTGCTGTACTTTGGCATAAGAAAGTATTTACCGGAGATCACTCAATCTCCGCTTATATGGGCTTTAAGGTTGAGTATCCGCGTGAAACTGATATATATTTTTACCGTCAACGTGACTTAAAGTTGACTATTTGCGGCGACGGTATAGATCCTAATAGTGGCTATGTTGGCTGGTATAGAAAGGGATCGGGCAATACTTTTGCTTCTGAAACCAGAGAAGTTTACTATATGCAGATACTCAAAAACGGCGAGGTAGTTGCGGAAAAACCAATTCCGCAATGGATAACTAACGGCTGGCACCACAGAAGCTGGTACAACCTATCGCTCACCAAAGAGGGGAATAAGATAACATTGATGTGCAAGAGCAACCCCTCCATCGGTTATATGGGTGTGGTTGAGCAGGAAGTGGATTTAAGTTATGAAGACCCTGAGCCACTTCTTGGCGGTTCAAGCGCGATTTGGGTGGATAATACCGGCTTTTCAATAGCAAAAGCTGAGGTTAGCTTCCGCGAAACTCCGACTACGAGAACTGCTCCGCGTGTGACAATAGACGCTGACCCGTATTACCCGGATTACGCTCTTGTAGGTCGTCCACTGACCGTTACCTACGATGAACTTGCAAGCTCAAATGGTATTCCGCTGCAGCTTGCTGTTTCTACTATGCAAACACCTAACGAAACGGTGAATGATATTATAATTAAAGGCAATGCCGTAACTTTTACCCCAAGCGAGATTGGCAGGTATTGGTATAAGGTGAACGCGGTTGAGACCAAAGCACCCTTTGTGGTTAGCCCCACGTCGCACATTGACTTACCGGTATTTGACCCTGAAAAGCATAAAGCGACCTCGGAAGATGCGCTTGTCGTGTATAAATTTAATGAGGGCGATGGTGATATTATCGTTGACCATTCCGTGGTTGAGCCGAAATTGGACTTAGAGATTAAGCGAACCGACGATCTAAATACCGCAACGCTGTGGCGTGTTGACCGTGGGCTGTATTTGGGCGCGGACAGCAAGCTTACCTCTGTTGCCGATGCCGATAAACTTTCGCGCATAGCCGAAACCAAGCAGTTTACGCTTGAGGTGTGGCACTCACCCGATAGCATGCAGCCGGACTCCGTGTCACCTGCGTATCAGCTCACAACAGGAATTATGAGTTGGGATCAGGCGGAAAATCAGAACCCGAATAATGGGAATATGACGATTTCCGGCTTTACCGATATGGTTTACCTCGTGCCAAAGGGCACTTATTGGCGACCGAACTACGAAGCTATGAAAACCCCGGGAATGCACACCAGTTTACACCATTTTGTAATAACTTGGGACGGAAAAGCCACAAGCTTTTACGAAGATGGGGAGCTGAAATGGAGTGTGCAGAATCTCAATTGGGTGCCTGCAAACGGTTTTAATAAGGGGTACAAACTCCACGTCGCCAACCTCGCGAACGGCTTTGCTCCGCTCTACGGTTCGCTCTATTTCTTTGCTTTTTACGACAAAGCTATGGCGAGTGAGGATATTTTGAATAACTACTATGCAGGACCCGAGCGTTAGAGATACCCGAAAAGAAAAAAAGGAAGAAAATGACAAAAGTCAGAGATATTTTAGCAAAAATTGAGGAACGTTTTCCTTGTGAGATAGCATCTCCCGGTGACCATGTCGGGCTTTTGGTGGGGGATTTAGACGCGTCTGTAACAAAGGTCGTTATCGCCCTTGATGCAAGCTATGACGTTGTAGAATTTGCCATATCACAGGGCGCAGAGCTGATAGTTGCGCATCATCCGATATTCTTGCCCGACGACTGCATTTCCTTTACCGCTGAAAATGACGAGAGCAAACGCATGCTTGTCCTCGCGAATAATAAGCTCAACTTTATCGCTATGCACACCAATATGGATGCGGGAAAAGGCGGCATAAATGATATGTTGTTGCAAAAATTAGGAGTTTCCTCTGACTTTGACCTTCACGGCGGACTCTTAAAGGGTGGCAAGGTTGAAAAACGCGATTTTTCTACATTTATTGAACGCGTAAAAACCGCTTTTGACGTAGATTTTGTGCTTAAAGTGGGAGATTTAGCAAAGGAAATAATTAGCGTTGCTGTTTCTTCCGGTGGCGCGAGCAGTATGACAAAAGCCGCGTTTGAAGCAGGCGTTGACCTCTTCTTTACCGGTGAAATAAAACATTCCGACGCTATTTTCGCGCGTGAAAATAGTATGTGCGTTCTTGCTGTCGGACACTTTGCAACGGAAATTGTCTGTAAAGATATTTATCTTGAGCTTCTTAAAGGTCAATTTGATGATATTGAGCTTATTTTAGCTGACGAATCCCCTTCGGCGATAGAGATATAAGCCAATGAACAACGAATTTATCGCTGACTTTCATATTCACAGCTCCTACTCGCGTGCAACCTCAAAGTTTATCACTCTGCCGACTCTTGACAGCGCGTGTAAAGATAAGGGGATTGACGTTGTTGCGACCGGCGATATTACGCACCCAAAGGTGATTGAGGAGTGCAAAGAGGCGTTAATTGAGAACAGCTTGGAGCTGTATGAACTAAAGCGGGAGCATAATTTAAAGCCGGAGCGCGATAACGTTTCCTTTATGCTCACCGGTGAAGTTAGCACTATATACAAAGATGGCGATAAGACGCGCAAAGTTCATCATGTCGTTGTGCTGAAAAATATGGCTGCAGCTGAGGATTTCTCCAAAAAACTGGGGGAAATCGGCAATATCACGAGTGACGGTCGCCCGATTCTAGGGCTCAGCTCACGCAATTTATTGGAGATTCTGCTCTCTTCTCATGAGGAAAATATCCTCATTCCGGCACACATTTGGACGCCGTGGTTTTCCGCGCTCGGCTCAAAGAGCGGCTATGACAGCATAGAGGAGTGTTATAAGGATTTATCTCCCTACATTTACGCGGTCGAAACGGGTTTATCCTCAAATCCGCCGATGAACTGGCGTGTCTCTTCTCTCGATAAATATTCGCTGGTGAGTAATTCCGATGCCCATAGCTTGGACAAGCTCGGGCGTGAGGCGACAATATTTGCGGGCGCGCGGAGCTATGAGAATATTTTTCGCGGACTAAAGCGTGACAATGATAACTTGCTCGGCACTATTGAGTTTTTCCCGGAAGAGGGCAAATATTTTGGCGACGGGCATCGGGCGTGCAACTATTTGAGCGAAACCTCGGAGATGACGCGCGCTACCAACTGCATCTGCCCGGTGTGCGGAAAAGCGCTCACTTTAGGCGTGAATTACCGTGTTTTGGAAATTGCGGACAGGCCATTTGGCGAAAAGCCGAAGTGCGCGAAAAGGTATGAGACAATCGTTCCTTTAAAGGAGCTTTTGTCCCTTGTGAGCGGTGTTGGTCCACAGAGTAAGAAGGTCGCTACGCTCTATTTCAAGATGTTGGACGCGCTCGGCTCGGAGTTTGATATTTTACGAAATGTCTCGCTTAAAGATATAGAAAAGGTAAGTAGCAGGCCTATTTTAGCTGAAGTTATAAACGATATGCGAAACGAAAAGCTTCAATTTATCCCAGGATTTGACGGTGAATTCGGCATACTCTCAATCAAAAACGTTAGCCGTTCCCTCTTTGACGATATTTGATTTTTTTCTAAATAAAAAAGCAATAAAATATGGTATAATTAATAGTTGGAGAACAAAAATATGAAGATAATGCCTTTGAATGATATTTTGTCTATGGTCAGCGGAACACAAGACGAACGACTTTACGATGCGGAGAGCGGAAAGAACTATTTTGTCAATATTTCCGCTAAAGACCACGCCGAGCCGCTCATATCAGAGTCCCACGACTTTGAGGACGACATTTATATGGTTTTAGAAGGCGCGGCTGACTTATATTTAGGTGGCGAGATTGTGGGGAAAAGAGAGATTACTAAAGGGCAATGGCGCGGCGAAACATTGACTGAAGACGCTAAAATGCAAAGAATTTCCGCCGGCGATATGGTCTTTATTCCCGCAACCACGCCACATATGTTAGATGCGAGAAATGATAAAATCAAGCTTGCGATAGTAAAAATTGTTGAGTAAAGAGCAAAAATCGTAAAAAAATCGTAAAAAAGTATTGACAAAAATTTCAAAACGCTGTATAATTTATTAGTATCTTTGGTAGTCAATAGATGGCTACCAAATTTTGTTGTTAAAATATAAGAGATACCCATTAACTATTTAGTTAGTCCGGAGGATATAGAAATGAAAATGACATGGCAACCAAAAAGACGCCGCAGAGCAAGAGTACATGGGTTTAGAAAACGCATGCAGACCAGTGACGGGCGTAATATTATTAGCAAACGTCGTGCTAAAGGCCGAAAACGCCTTTCTGTATAACGCGCGAAAAACATAATTGATTGAGGGGTGGGCGAAGAGAAACATAAAAAAACGCAAAGAAACCCGTCATCAGTAACTATATGAAGCAGCTGTTAGAGCATTTAACGATATTGTCCCTCACACGCCGTTCTGATTTTAATAAAGCACATGGCGGAATACGAGTGGGGGACGATTTTGTGCAGATACGGGTCAATATCGCACCTGAGCTCAAAGAGAAGGAAAAGAGCATAGAAAATCGGCTGATACGTCTTGGGATTGTAGTGCCGAAAAAGTACGGTAACGCGGTTTTGCGAAACAGATTTAAGAGAATTGTTCGTGTCGCAGTACGAAATGTGGTGCAAAAAAACGATTTTTCAGGCGATATAGTAGTCCTACCACGAGAAGCAAAGGGAATTACGAGTGCCGAGCTTACGGAAAGTTTGGGAAATATCTTTTTGCGACTTAAACGAAAGATTGACCAAATGAACGGTTAGAGGGTGTTATGGGAAAGAGAATAGCCATAAAATTGATAGAATTTTATCAGCGTCGCATCTCTGTACTGTACCCACCGTGCTGCAGATTCACCCCAACATGCTCAAGTTATACAAAGCAGGCAATAGAGATACACGGACTTTTTTACGGCACATTTTTAGGCATTAAGCGTATTTTGCGCTGCCACCCTTTTTATAAGGGGAATTTGTACGACCCTGTGCCGGAAAAAGTGGATAAAGTGGACGAAAACAGAAGATGACTCCCCGAATTTATGCCAATATTTGAGTGAATAGCTGAATATTTTGAGGTGTCCTTAAGAAAAAAACGCTCTTGAAGAGCAAAATAAAGGTAAAATTGACAATATGCAAAGAATGAAACGTAAAATTTATACATCGCTTATGATAATCGCCGCATTTTTGATGCTGCTGACCATCACCGGTTGTGGTGGCGGAGGAATTACCATAACTCCGCTCAGCGACGAGCATTTTTCAGCGGTCGGCAAAGAAATGGCGGCTATCGAGAGTTTGGACCTTGAGCTTTTGCAAGCTATCACAGTGTCTGAACTCACTGTTTCACACATTGAGCTTATATCACAGCTCAGTGATGAAGAACTAAGCGATATAAATGCAATAAAGAGCAGCGATATTGAAAAGCTTCCGCTCGGCTACAAGCTCAATGTCCTAGAAGGACTTACTGACGCGCAAAAGGCATTTATCGTAAGCATAACCAGCGTGCAAACTGTAAAAAAACTTAATCGCTTAACTAGCGGTCAGTTGGAATTTATCGACAATATGAGCAAAGACGAGCTTGAAAAGTTTAAGCTCACACATGATACACCGCTTCCTGAACGCCTGAGCACAAAAGACCGTGATGCGTATACCGCTTTCTTTATCGGCTATATTTTTGAGACTTTAGGTGAGGTAGAGGGGGATCGCGACTCGTATAAGATGGCACGCGGTTTTTACCTTGCGTCAGCTAAGATGAACTCAAATTTTTCTGCGCAAAGTTACTATAGATTAGGGATATTAAACGAAAATAATCTGCTTTCTAAAACTGATCTAACACAGGTAAAAACAGGTCTTCTGGCGATTTCACGTTCCCAAAACACCCTTTTTAAAAGAAATGTCCCCAGTATTATGTTATGGGTGCGTACACCGGATTTAGCAGCTGTTGATGGTCCTGCAAGTATAGCACAGACAGCTGAAAACAGTGAAGGCGCAACACTTATTCCGACAAAAGCTCCTGATGTAGTGCTAGGTATTTTAGATACCCTTTACAAAATAGGTGGCGGAACAGAGCAACTTTACCATCAAATAGTTGACCGTTACGTCAATTTCTTTGATTTTGTTCCGAATAATTACGGTCCTGCCGTAGCGTTAATAGTTTTGGCGCTTTTGATAAAGGTCTTGACCACACCGCTGACAATAATTTCCACCAAAAATATGCGTAGTATGCAGAAAATTCAGCCAATGCTTAAAGAACTACAGGAAAAATATCCTGATGACAAGCAGAAACAGGCCGCTGAACAGATGCGTATTATGAAGGAAAATAAGGTCAACCCAATGGGTGGATGTTTGCCGCTCCTCATTCAGTTGCCGATATTCATCATAGTTTATCGCGCGGTTATGGTTTACGTTGAGGGCTTTAGCGGTGCTCCGTTCTTGTGGATACAGAGTTTGGCAGAACCGAACTTTATTCTGCTTCTATTGTACGCAGCAAGTATGATATTGTCTCAAAAGCTGACAATGGCTCCATCTACCGACCCGCAACAGAAGATGATGCAGACCAATATGACTTATCTTATGCCGATATTCTTACTGTTCATTTTGGTCAATATTTCGTCCGGCTTCGTGTTGTATTGGTTCTTCCTCAATGTCTTTAGCTCACTTCATATGTATTTCTTAAACAGAGGTAACAGAGAAGAGGCAAAAGCTGCTGAAATAGTTGTGACTGGCAATAAAAACTCTAAGGGGAGTAAGAAATAATGAATAACGAATTAGCTTTAAATACTGCACAGACCGTGCTGAGTGATATTATACGTTTGATGGGCATTACTGCTGAAATAGAGGGATGCATTGACGATGAGGGTCAGATTTTGCTTGATATAGTCAGTGAGCAAGATTTGGCTATAGTTATCGGTAAAAGCGGCAATACTCTAAATGCTATTGAGTTTATAGTAAATACCATTGTGCGAAATAAGCTTGAAGAATTTGTTCGCGTTGTGGTTGATACTTGCGGTTATCGTGAGCGCCAGCGTGGTATTTTGGTAAGTAAGGCAAAGAGTATCGCTGAGATGGTGCGCTCTAGCGGCGAGAACATTGAGATGGACCCGATGAGTTCACGCGATAGGCGTATCGTTCATATGGTTTTGGCTGATGAGGAGGATTTGGTTACTGTCAGTATGGGCAGTGAGCCAAACCGTCGCATAGTAGTATGTCTCAAGGACAACGAAATCATTTAATCTAATTTTCGTCCATTTTGGGAGCAGAACCTCAGCTAAAGCTGCTTTGAACGAATCGTCGATGTTCGGAGTGCGTAGCACACCTCATCTAGCTTCGTCCAATCTGCATCCCAAAATGAACGAAAATTGCCTTGGGCAGATTTTGAAATTTAACTAAGCTAATACCTTTGTCGGTTAGTTGATAAGCAAAACTTTAATTATTATAAATACATATTGAAAGTTTACACAAAATTAGGGATAGACCCTTAGAATGAACATATAGGTTTAACGAAAATAATTTTTGTGTGATATTGATCTTTTCCCCTGCCATATTACGGCAGGGGATTTTTTGTGAGCAATTAATTTTCTTTTTTTGTCACAATCTCTAACTGTTGCTTTTCTTCGTTAAAACTGACTGTTATCCCTAATTGCTCAGCAAGGTCTTCTATTGGGACGTAGATGTTACCACCTATAGTCACTATAGGGTTAGAAATTATATGCTCTTTTTCATTGATAAAAACAGAATAACCAATATGATTTGCCGGGTATTCTGTTCTAAGCAAGTTAAGATCTTTTGTATTTGCATTAAGTAATTTTTGGTCATAATCGTAATCCAAACTTACAACTTCGCCAACAGAAAGCAATGTTGAATAATCAGTACTAAAGTTTATGAGATCCCTATCTATAGGAAATGTCTCTTTACCGGTAAACAAATATAGCAGTACATATCCGCCATAACCTATATCATGCGTAGGTCTTCCAACAAGTTCTATAACTTTATCATATTCCATACCAATACGCAATTTGCCGATAGCTTCCCTCATTTGCTCTATGCCGGAGTTTTTTTCTGCACGTGTGAGCTCAATATTTTGCGGAGGTGGCGCGTTAGTTGCAATCTCTAAAACCTGTTTTTCTTTGTTTAAATTGACATTAATTTTCAAATCTATTGCGATTTCTCCAATTGGAACATAGATTTTTTCATTGATTGTTACTATTGGTATGGGTGACAACACTTCCACTTGGTCTATCAAAAAAGAGTTAATATCCGACACCTCTGCCGTATACTCTGATAATAAGTCAGTCCAATCTTTGTCTCGTGCAACAAATAATTTGCCATCACTGAATTGTAATCTTAAGCATTCGTTATCATTGAATGGATATATGAATGTAATATTTGTAAACTCAGCCGGCTCACCTATTTGTTTTATAACTTCATCTTTGGTCATACCTCTGCTCAATTTATTAACAGCTTCTTTTTTTTGAACCATACCAGTTTTTCCTTCTTCCGTTTTAATTTCCATATCTTGAGAAAATAACATAAAAGTAAAACTTAATATTATCAGCACTATATATTTTCTTAGCATTTCTATTCCTCCTAATATCCAACAACAAAATATCCCAAAGGATTCTGTGGGTGATTATATAGTGTTGTATCATATGATAGCCCTGTTTTAGCTTCTTCTGCTCCTAATTTTTGTGACCATCCTCCACGGGTTCCATTGTCATTGAAATCTTGTCTAAACCAATGATAATCCGCATTTTGTGTTTTACCTACTGCTGATGCAATTAACATAATTATCCATTCGTTATCTCCCAAAGCAACAGTACCTGCTATTTCTTCCGGTAAAGCGGACCTAAATGTGTGTTTGTTTACAAAAGCATCTGTTTTGGCACCGTATAAAGCTATATTACCTTGATCCTTATCATCCCAAGCATCAATATAACTGTTCAAATATCCTTTCAATTCTGCATCATTAATATCATCAAGTCCATTACGAATTTGCTTGACTTTGTTAAGGTTTATTCTGTAGTCGCTCGAACCGTATCTTTCCCAACAGCTCCATAAGTAAAGAAAACCAGGTTGAGGTCTACGCACATCATTAGCATTTCCTATAGGAAATACTTCACCCTCCTTTAAGCCATAAGTGACTCTTCCCATCCAATTCAGAGCGTATACGTAACAATTAGTTGAATACTGTGTTGTTCCTCCATATGGTCCATCATTCCATAGTGCTATTTCTGTACTGTTAGGCCTTGTATCTACAATAACGGTTTGAGTCTTGCTTACTGAATACACAGTATTATTACCACTATTTGTTCCTGTGACTGTAGATGTTATAGTGTATTTGCCACCTGGAACGATAAGGTTACTCCAATAATATTTGTAATATCTAGTACTATGAATAATGTTATGTCCCATTGGAATACTTGTCAGAGACTCATTGACATATGATAAAGTAGCATCATTTACTATATTAACATTTCTAGCATCCCGTATAGATAGTTTTACATTAAATGTTACAGGTCCAGTAACACCGCTAGGCATATAATGATTTGCATAATTTACTTTCACGTATATTCCAGCAATTTCTTTTAAAAGTGGGTTGTCTATTTGAACTAAGCTCAAATTATCTTCATCTGGATCTATTGAGATTTTTACAATGCTAGCACATAGATAATCCGCTGTTCCCCAACCATCGACTTGCATAGCATCTTCAGTTTGAGTTATAAGTTCGTTACCCTCTGAAGACATACTTACGTCTGGTGTTTCGGTAGCTAGTTCATACTCGCCTGCAGGCACGGCAATGTCCTGTGCCGGTGAAACTGTCACAGCAAAAAGCGTAAATGATAACATTAGCAATGTTATCAAAGATAACAATGATTGTATAATCCTATTCATTAGTATTCTCTCCTTTTTTGTTTAGCCTAATAATGTATTATATACAGTATACTACTATACAGGAACTTTGTCAACCCTTATTTTGCTTAAAAACCTCTTCCAAGTATTCTATAATCATCCATATCAGAATACCGAAGATATCCGGGCAACATTTCTTTGCGCAGCTTCATTTGCGCATATCGGCGTTTTTCCATGAGCAAGAATGCTCTTTCATACTCTTCACTGTTAAAATACTCACGGAAAGAGAGAACAAAGGATTTGCCCAAAGTATCTAAGTCATTCAGCGATAATCGATTTTCCGGATAGCGAGAATTTATCTCATATGCTATTTGGATGTTCCCCCAAAAATGAGCAGCCCAACCGGCTAAACGGTTTCTGCTGAAACCACCCAAAATCCAATAAGTATTGCTGATATGTACGTCCTGCAATTCCTTCAATCGCAAAAGCAAAAATTTATTTAGGTTATCAATCTCTTCCACTTGATTAGCTTCTAATATCGGACATAAGACATTAGGTGCTTCATTGCACTCAACATTATGTAGATTCACCACAACATCTAAACGATTTTCCTTTTCGCCGCACCAGTCAATAACAAAGTTAGCATATGCCAAAACTTCCGGGCGCACCGGCTTTGCCTCATACTTAAAGTCATAGGTCATCTTGGCGTATGTGCTGTCAGACCACCCCACAGGGTCAAGCATAGGGATAAAGAGAAACGTAACCTCGGAAAGTACCTTCATGACCTCTTTGTCATTCTCTTTAATGCCCTGAATGAGGTAATTCATCGCACCGTTTACCACCCAAGAGCCGTCCGGCTCGTTACCGTCCTCATCAGCGTACATGAGTACCACACGTCGCTCTTGTAATTCTTCTTTAGATGCTTTTGGGTCGCTAACCTCAACTACGTATAAATCATGCTCTTCTGTGCTTTTACCGATTTCGTGAAGAGTAACGCCTGAAATATTGGCTTCCTTTAACTTGCTCATATACTCCTTTTCATAATCATAGGTATAAGGCACGCGCATGGCAAAGGCAATATCTGATGAATTAAACTGTTTGGTCACGTCAAAGAATTTATTGCCGACATTAATCTTATGCTCTTTAATCTCCTGCCATGGTGACCAGTATGTGCCATCTTCAGATAAAAACTCTTCCGCAAGCTCGGCAGGGATAACAGTTTGTATAGGGGTTTTATTGTTACCGGCTAATTTATCAAACGCGAACACATCACTGCTCACCCAATAGCCGTCAGCGTTTTTAGCATAATAAATATAGGTGTCATAGTCAAGATACTTTCCGTAAGTGTAAACCGGCCAAAGACCGCTCCATTTGCCGAGGTCACTATCTGTTTCATTTACGCCCGTTCCCTCCATACGCAAACTGAATGTGGTAGGGTGGCCGGTGGAAACCCCTTCAAAAACTGTGGCAAACCAGTTGCTCGCGCCTGAAGTTGACTGCAAAGAAAAGGTGTTTTGAGCGGTTTCCTCAACGATTGCGAGGTTGCACCCGGCAGTATCAATGATTTTTACGTTGGACGCGTCAACGCTGAAGGCAATACTAACCGATATTGATAATAAAGCGAGGAGAATAACGATATTGACTGTGATAAAAAATAGTTTTTTCATTATTATGAGATTTTACCATAATTTGTGCCGCATGTCAAGCAATTTTTACGGAGGTTTGCTAAGTTTAATAAGCTTACTGCCTAACGAAATTTTATGCAAATTTTCAAAGAGAATCAAAATACTGAAAATTGGTGATAATTTAGTGATTTTGTCTACATTGTCGCTGTTTTTTAGTAGTTTTTCTATTTTTATTGGAACTTTTCCATACTCTATTTGTGGCGCTCTCCTACTTTTTGACACGAAATTTCATTAAGGCGCGCATTACTTTTTTTAAAATGCCAACTTTTAACTACCAAGCAAATTTTGGCGAGAATTTTTGCCAAAACCGCTAATCTGAAAATGGACAAACAGACCCAATATATGGTATAATATAGCTATGACTTTGAACAGTATAAATGAAGCTATTTTGGACTTTAAATCGGGTAAGGCGATCGTTGTCATTGACGACGAAGGCAGGGAAAACGAGGGGGATATCATCGCCTCTGCAGCTCTTGCCACACCTGACACGCTTAACTTTATGATACACAAGGCCGGTGGGCTTATTTGTGCGCCAATGCCAAATGAGACTGCAAAACGTCTCGGATTGCCACTTATGACCGAGAAAAATGAGGAATCACACTCTACAGCGTTTACAATTTCAGTTGACGCAAAGCACAATATCACGACCGGAATCTCCGCAAAAGACAGGTCTTGCACTGCCAATGTCTTAGCTGACGAGAACGCTACAGCCGGCGACTTGGTGCGCCCGGGGCATCTCTTTCCGCTCATAGCAAAATATGGAGGTGTGCTTATACGCGCTGGCCATACCGAAGCTGCTGTTGATCTCTGCAAATTGAGCGGACTTTCACCTGTCGCGCTTATCTGCGAAGTAATAAAAGACGATGGCGAGATGGCAAGAGCCGGCGACTTAGCTGAGTTTGCAAAAGCAGAAGGGCTGAAGATAATTTCCGTTAAGGATTTGATAGATTACCGCTATAAAACCGAGAGGTTTATCGAAAAAGTGGTAGAGGTAAATTTGCCGTTGCCCCAGGGTAATTTTAGATGCGTTTGCTATAATGATATTCTCACAGAAAAACCCTATTTGGCGCTTACAATGGGAGAGCTTGACGAGAACCCAACCCTTGTACGTGTTCATAGCAGTTGTATTACCGGTGATATTTTCCACAGCTTGCGTTGTGATTGCGGTGAGCAGCTTGAAAAAGCGCTTGAAAATATAGCCAAAGAGGGCAAAGGCGTGCTCTTGTACGTTGACCAAGAAGGGCGCGGCATAGGTTTGGCTAATAAACTTAAGGCATACGCATTGCAGGATGATGGGGCTGATACTGTTGACGCTAATATTATGCTTGGGTTTGCTCCTGACTTACGGGAATATGGTATCGGTGCGCAAGTCTTGTCCGATTTAGGGCTGAAAAAGCTGCGGCTTATGACCAATAATCCGAAAAAAATTGTCGGACTGTCCGGCTACGGTTTGGAGGTCGTTGAGGTCGTGCCTATTGTGACCACGCCAAACGAGCATAACAAGAGATATTTGGACACAAAACAGCAGAGAATGGGGCATTATCTTGAGCGAAAATAGTGCTTTAAAGGCCGATTATTTTGTTTATAGTGCGAATAGCGGTGTTGAGCTCTTTTTGCCACAATTAATGGCCTCCCTTTTGCGTAGTAAATACCAGAAAGCGACCATAAACAGTGCTGCTCGAAGGTATAAATATTTCGCCGGCAGATGTAATGCCGCAATTGCGTTAGAACACCATTCCGGGGATTTTTTAGGAGTGATATTTTATGAAACTCCGTATAAAATAGGGGAGCTTTCGTATCCGTACAATACTATTAACTCAACCAATATAAACCATGCGCTCATAGAGATAGCTACGGATGAGTGTCTAAAAGCAGGCGCAGTTTCTTCACGTATAGAACGGCAGCTTATCTTGAACCATGAGGCAGTAGATGAAGCAGCAGATGCCGGGTATTTTTGCCAAAAACGATATCGTATGACATTGGAACAAGAGGAGAAACCATCGGAATATTTGCCACCGGCGGGTGTAAATTTACGCTCTGTTAGCGTCAAATTTGTGGGAGAGACGGTTGATTTGCTCTTGTCTGCTAACCTAAACACAAAAGACGCCGAGATGTTTTATCCACTGCTTAGTGAGAGGGAGCATTGCAAAAATTGGTTGCTGCGTGTGCTTTCAGGCGTTTATGGGACATTTTTATCGGCGAGCAGATTGGCTTTTCGCGGCAATGATATTATCGGTGTATGCCTGGTTATTGAGCTTGATGAAGACGTAGCGGGAATTATGGAAATCTCCGTAGCCCATGAGATGCGGGGCAGAGGAGTGGGCATGTCTCTTATGTCAAAAAGTTTGCAGCTGTTGCATGATGACGGCTATGATACGGTTGACTTGTCTGTCACTGTAGGCAACGATAATGCATTTTACATATATAAGAAGTTGAATTTTAAAGAGACGGGCATGTACACCGTGTGTTACAGGGGTTATGAATAGATGAAGAAGTACTATTTTGAAGTTTGGGGATGTCAGATGAACGAGGCGGATGTGCTTATGGCATGCCGTCGACTTAATTATGCCGGCTTTACGCAGACATTTAATATCGACGAGGCAGATATTATTCTGCTTGAAACCTGCTGTGTCCGCGATAAACCTGAACATAAAATATATAGCCGCCTTGGAGAACTTCGATATTTACGCGAGCAGAATCCTGAACTCTTGATAGGTGTTTTGGGGTGTATGGCGCAAAAAGAGGGACATGATATCTTACGCAAAGCTGTTTTGTCTGTCAATTTAGTGGTCTCTCCGCGCAATTTGAGCCGTTTACCGGAGATTATAGCTGAATGTTACAAAAGCGGCAAATCTCAGGTAATTTTGGGCATTGACGGCGATATTGCCGAAACCCCCGAAGTCTACTGCTCTATGCAAAATGAGCGCAATCTAAAGGCGTTTGTCAATATAATTGAGGGGTGTAATTATTGTTGTACGTATTGTGTTGTTCCCTCTGTGCGCGGTAGGTTTACCACAAGAAATCCGGCAGATATCGTGGATGAAGTCAAATATCTGACTGACTGCGGCGTGAAAGAAGTTACTCTTTTGGGGCAGAGCGTTCTTGCTTACGGTAGGGACAAAAAACGCGCTTTTAATGTGGTCACACTCTTTGAAAAACTGAGCGCTATTGAGGGGCTTAGCCGCATTCGTTTTACCACTAATCATCCGATAGAGGTGACTGACGAGATTATTATGGCTGTGCGTGATATGCCCAAAGTTATGGAGCATTTTCATATGCCCTTGCAGGCAGGAAATGACTGGCTCTTGCAGACTATGAAGCGCGCATATACGGTTGCAAAATATGAGGATTTGCTGCTTAAAATGCGTGAAATGATACCCGGTTTAAGCGTAACGAGCGATATTATTGTCGGTTTTCCGGGTGAAACTGATGAGATGTTTGAGGAGTGTGTTGAGACCTATTCACGGTTAAAGTTAGATCAGCAATTTATGTTCGCTTACAGTCCACGCCCCGGCACTCCGGCTGCTGTGATGCCAAATCAGGTGTTGCACAAGACGAAGATTGAGCGTCTTTCAAAGGTGGTTGAGTTACAAAATAACATCAGCATGGCGATAAATGAGCGTGAGCTTGGAAAACCCGTTGAGGTAATGCTTGAAGGGCCGAGCAAGACTGATAAGTCCAAATGGGCTGGCAGAACGCGCAACGATAAGATGGTTATTTTGGACGCTGAGGGTAAAGATTTTACAATCGGAGACATAGTAACGGCTACACCCACTTCCGCCCATATGTGGGGATTTTCGGCCATTTTGGGCGACGACCGGCTTCGCCTTTGAACGAAGTCATCGGACTCGCAGGGCCTAGCCCGGCTTCGCCTCGATTCGTTCAATCGTCATCCCAAAATGGCCGAAAATCAAGCAACTTTACGGCAACCTTACGTTGGCAACCTCGCGTTGCACGAATTTGCGCCTTCGCGCGTAGATTTTCAGACGGAGTGGCTTTAGAATAAATTTATTGGAGTGATTTCTCATAAAATGTACTCCACTTTTCTGATATTTCAAAGTGAAAGCTTACGTCCAACTGCTACTAAATATCGTTTTGCTTGTCCAGATTTATTTTACAATCTCCATTCGACTTCGCTCATTACGATTTACCCTGCGTGGCAAGGAAGTGATTTTTTTTAGAGATAGACTTTCATCAGCTTTTTTGTTCGCTACCCCACTTTTTTTAGATTTAGGTAGAACACATTAGCCCCTTTTTTTCACACTTCTTTAGGGAATACGCGCGAGCTCAAATTATTTGTAAAATAATTTGAGTTCCATTCGAGATTTTAATCTATAATGGAGAGCATAATTTTTCGAATATGAAAAATTATGCCTCGCGCGGCTGCCCTAAAGAAGTGTGAAAAAAAGGGGCTAATAAGTCTATAAAAAAAATATCGTGTAATAAATTTGCTATCGCCCACCTATCTCCGCTAGTATTACAGTGACTTGCCGCCGCCGCAAAATGGGCTAAAGGTACGAGACAAGCCTCGGTGAATTAAACCATTAAAGATTAGGCGGTCTTTATATAGTAAAATTCATAATGCGGTAGCGCGGTTCGAGTCTTGGTGTCTGAAACACAAGCATGCTGTTATATATGACCACATAGGAAGACACGCTTTTTATATTCGTTTGATTGTCTAAAAGCGGGTTTCTCATGTTACTGGAGTGTGGGCAAAACTGAACAGAGTCATCTCCTAAGGTAAATTTCACTATTGTGTTGGCATAGCTTGACTTTGCGGTATTAGCGCACAAAAGCACCGGACCCTCGCCATTGTAAACTATCGTTTCTGTATGCGGTGGCCCGCCAAGAAAAATCACATTTTCATACTCAGCACCAAGATTTTTCGGCTCCAGAAAAGTTATCTCTATCTTTGTGCCTTTATACTTCGGGAATATCAAAAAGTACTCTGTGCCGTCTTTAGTATTTACCACATCGAAGCCGCTAGAATCAAACGTTCCTTCGGGCGATCTTGAAGAGTATTCTTCGTTAAATGGGATCATGCCCTCCTCAAGATTGCGTGCGTAAGCTACGCCACCCAAATACCCGTCATATTTTGCCTGAAACGGTAAATATTTCGCGTGTGCCGCGAGTGGGTATTGTGGGTATGCGCTGTAGTCGTGGTTGACAACATTAAATGATACTGCACCGGTCTTTGTGATATTTAGCACCTTTTCATCTAAGGTCCAAACATCATCATCACTGTATTCTATATTTTGACTCCTAACCCCATTTTCATATGAAGGATAATTATACCCCTTGCTAGCGTATAAACGCTCAAAATGGCGGTAAAGTAAATTTTCAGCAGCCACTTCGCGCGCTATGGCAATAGTAAAAGCGTTATTGTCGGCAATGTCCTCTTTCGTTAGGCGGTCAATTTCCGGGATTTTTATGTTAATAGTAACTGTCGCGCTCTTGCTGTCCCAAGTAATTTGCGCGCCCAGTACCTCGGCAAGCGTCCTTGCCGATATCATAGTTTTGTTGTTCAAAATGATTAGCATCTCGTCTTTAAGAAAAGATTTTCCATCAATGAATATATTTCGTGCAATTAAAGAATAGCTATAGTTTTGAAACATATATGGTGCTAGGTAGAAAACGTTAGGGTAATATTTATTTCCGCGCGTTGTTAGGGTGATGGTTTTGTATTTTGTTACGCAATTTATCTCACCTCGCTCGTGAATTACGGCAAAACCGATGTTTTCCATAACTTCACGAAGCGGTACCATAACACGTCCATCATGCTTAATCGGTTTCTGCTCCAAATTAAGTTTTTGTCCACCGACTACAACGCTAATCTCTTTATCTGTTGCAAAAACAGCTGTTTGCGCAAGAAAAAGAACAGTCAATGCGAGTATTATCGCCAACTTTTTAAAGTTATTATTCATAATTTTCACCTTTAACACCATTTTTTTATTATACTCATATTATAACATAAAAAGTAGTGGAATGATATGGAATTTACTATAAAATTTCCGTATTTTTCTATTTTTCTACAAAAAAAGCCGTTGATTCGTCTTTTGACGAAACTAAAAAAGCAGAAAGGTAAAACTCTTCGGACACCTCTAATATTTTGAATTCAAAATACAATAATAAACTCCACTATTTTCTACTTGATTGGTAGCATAAAATAGTGTATCATTTTAGAGTGGGATTTTAGAGAAACCCTAAAATATTTAATAAAATTAAAAACATACGAGGTTTTACGAGGTTTTATGAGTAAAAGCGGGGAAATATACCGTATTTTTCAGATAAAAAAAATAGTTGTTTTATGAATGACTCAGCTATCATGCGGTTGGTCTTGCTGCGAAATACGAGGTTTAAAAAAAACATGCATAAATGAAATTTATTTTCGTTCATTTTGTAGTAGAGATTGGACGAGACTCACGCGACACTGTGCTAGCGCCCTTACGAGCGGAAAATCTCGTTTAATATATGCAACGCATAAAAACTCTTTGGATAAATATGGGAAAGTCAAAAAAAAATTTAAAACAAGCTCATTTTCGTTCATTTTTGGATAGAGATTGAGCGAAGCTAGCGCGAAGTTGGGCTTAGCCCTGCGAAGCCGACGATTCGTCTCAAAGGCGAAGCCGGTCTCTGCCAAAAATGGACGAAAATAAAATGGTAGGGCGTACGGGAATCGAACCCGTCGTCTTCGGCGTGAAAGGCCGACGTCCTAACCGATAGACCAACGCCCCTAGAATCATTTTTGCGAGTAATAAAAGCTCGCGAGTAATATTATACTATAAATTTTGAGGTTTGTCAAGCGTTTTTTCAAAAAAAGATATAATCATTTTTGACAAAATCCGCAAAATAAGCTAAAATTAATAGGAAGCTAAAATTCGCTATTCTTTAGTAATAGCTAAATTTAGAGGATCTAAAGGAAAGATATTATGAAGATTTTGATAACCGGCGCGAATGGGTTTATTGGAAAAAATTTGATTACCAGGTTAAATATACTGGGGTATAATGAACTTTATCTGTGTGATCGCGATACAGAAAAGGAAAAACTCATAGAGTATACGCAAAAATGCGATTTCGTGTTCCACTTTGCCGGTGTTATAAATCCGCAAAAAAAAGAAGAGTACATGGAGGGTAATTTTGTCTTCACATATGAACTTATAAATATGTTGAAAGAACACAAAAATCACGTTCCGGTGCTATTGACCTCGACCTCTTACTCACCTGTTAAGACTCCATTTGTTGCAAGTAAAAGGGCTGCTGAAGACCTTTTAAATGATTACTCGCTTAGCACAGGTGCGGACATTTATATTTACCGCTTGCCGAGCATCTTTGGAAAGTGGGCCACGCCAAACTACAGTAATGCTGTTGCAACTATATGCTATAATGTTGCTCGTGATACTGCATGGGAAGTATTTGTTGGTGATATGGAAGAGGAAGACGATTTCATTTACATAGAGGATGTTATTGACCAGTTTATCTGTTGTTTAGGTGATGATGTTACATGCTTTAATGACAATAATCTCTTTGACGTTCCTTGCCAATACAAAAAGAGTGTTACAGATATTTGCGCGCTTGTAAAGAGGTTTGTCATTGACCGTGAAAATGGGATTTTACCGGACCTTTCAGATGATTTTACACGAAAACTCTATAATACATTTTTGACTTATCTACCGGTTGAAAATATTGAACCGACACCGGGAAGTGATATTTTTGACATAGGCGGCATGGGGCAAATTACGAGTAAAATAGTGCAACCGGGCGAGGTTTTAAAAAACCGTTGTTACTTTGCACACTCAACTAAATACGTTGTTTTAAGTGGTAACGGCGTTATAAGAGTTCGCACTGTTAATGAAAAAGAGGTGCGCGAATATCACGTTGATGGCTCAGCATTACAAGTCGTTGATGTGCCTATAGGCTGCGCCAGCCATATAGAAAACAGTTGCGCCGGTGAGCTGGTTGTTCTTGTTTGGACGAGCAGAACAGATAGTGAAACGAGTGCTGATATTATAGAAGTTGAAGTGTAACTTTTCTAGTATCTTACTCTTTGGCGAAATTCTCAAGGTGTTCAGTTATTATTCTGTTAAATTGTTCGGGTTGCTCTATTGACGGCAGATGCCCGGCGCATTTAATTTCACAGAATCGTGCGTTCGGGCTTTTTGTTGCCATAACTTTCATCATTTGTGGTGGAGTAACAGTATCCTCTAAGCCGCAGATATATGTTATCGGAATATCAATTTTAGGTAAGAAAGGTGAGAAATCTTCACGACCAAGCATCGCTTTTTGAAGTGCAATAAGTCCTTGCGGCGATAAGTTTTTGACCATTTCGTTCAATTCCACCACTAAATCACTATTTTCAACCTTTGTTGTTGCACCAAGCAGATTTTCCATAGCACTTGCAACTGCGGAAATCCCTTCATTTTCAAGTTTTAGAATAGCACTGTTCCTGTTTTCGCGCTGAATGGCATTGTCGTTTTCGCTTCGTGTGTCTGAGAGTATAAGTGAAGATACGCGATGCGGAAAATATTTTGTCAAAGTATAAGCTAAATACCCACCAAAGCTACAACCGCAGACAGTGGTTTTCTCAATCTCTTCGGTTACTAAAATATCTATGATACCTTCAGCAATGCTCTCCATATCCGCGAGATTTGTACTCGTCATATCAACCGTAATCACCATGTATTGAAGTTCAGTTTGCGCTCGCCAAATGTAATCATTTGCCGGAAATGGGTGCAAAAAAAGAAGTGGCGTATTACCGTTTAGGTGAATAGTATATGGGAATGGACTGGTCATTTTAGCTATCCTATATTTATTTCTTGTCTTGTGGTGAGATTATATTTTTTTCAAGTAAGAACGGCAAGAGAATATCCTTATGCTCTTTATCATAATAAATCTGTATTAATGCCGTTTTGTCCGAGTAAAGTTTTATCGGTTCAATGATAAATTTTAATTGTCCGTTTTGGGGTGTATTAACAGAAAGCTCTGTTGGTTCTGCAACAGTAAGGTAGACAGTTTCTGCGTCATTGAATTTGATATAATTTTTTGCTGAAAACATATAGGTTTCTGCTGCGTAATATGCGTCTATTAATAAGCTAACGTTCGCACTTTGTGAAACTGTATTGTTAAGACCATATATTTCATCATTCCTTAGTTCATCGTGATTTTGTTTGAAAGTTCTTACAGCTACTGTACCTGCCGGTCCAATTGCTCCTGCCGATCCCATTGGTCCTGCCGGTCCTGCCGGCCCCATTGGACCTGCCGGTCCTTGTACTCCTTGTAGTCTCGACCATTCTGAATGGTCAGTTGCAACGTGCAATTCTTGGTATGTCACTTCGTCCGGCAAACCTGTACTGTCCAGCTGATAAGTTTCATCAGTGGCTGTATCTGCAGGTTTTTTGTCAAAAGCAGTTTTTGGCACTTGTGATATTTTTTGTGGTTTTGTGCGATTGCTCTTTTTGCTTTGCTTTGTAGCTATAGATGGCGAAGCGCTTTTATCTTTTTTGAGAAATGTAGCATCATCAGCTGTAATACCTTCTGCTTCTGTTTTTACATTTTCTTCGGTACTGCGCTTTAATTCATTAGTGGTCGTGGGTGTTGTATTATTAGCAGTCGTTTCTTGTTTTGGCACATATTGCGGAGAAATGGCTATAAAGAGAACGATTATAGCGGCAATGCTTCCATATGAGAGGAATTTCGCTAGTGAAAAACGCTTTTTAAGGTTTTTTTCGTAATCTTCTTCTATCATTTTAAGCACATTTTTTCGTATATCAGTGTTTGTTGTTACAACCTGATAACTTTGCAAAAGAGTGCGTACATGCGTTGTTTCCTCTGCCATCTTTCGGCAGCTCTCGCATGTATCTAAATGGGCTTTTACTTGCGTCATCTCAACGCTTGTAAGCTCACCATTTATGTATTCGTTTATTAGTTTTTCCGTTCTCTTGCAATTCATAATTATACCGCTTTTATATGTAAAACCTTTATCCCATATTAAATTAGACTGCTGTTTTTTCTATTTGTTCCCACTATTATAAATAAATTCGCGTAATATTTTTCGTCCTCTGTTTATTCGTGATTTTACTGTTCCAAGCGTAGCTCGAGTGATTTTTGCGATTTCCGTATAACTTTTTCCTTCTACGTCATAAAGCAAAATCACAGTTAAGTACTGCTCAGGTAATTCTTTAAGTGCTCTTTGTAATGATGCCATTTCTTCGCGCGCGACAACCTTTTTTTCAACATTTTCTGTTGTGTCCTCAAGGTTTTCTAAAAAATCAATATCCGCATGCTCTTTGTCTTCTTCTGTCTTTAGCGCCAGCGTATTTTTGCTCTCGCTTTTCTGCTTTTTGAGTATAGTTTTGCAGGTATTTATACCTATACGGTAAAGCCAACTGGAAAATTCGCAGTCTCCGCGGAATTGTTTGATGTTTTTGTAGCCGTTAAAAAATGTCATGCTGGCGGCATCTTCAGCATCACTGCTGTTGCCGAGCATCCTGTAGCAGAGGTTATAAATCAAGTTCGTATAATGGTCTATGAGGCGACCATAGCTTTCATGGTCGCCATCCTTTATACGCTCAATGAGTAAATTTTCATTTTCCGGCTTCATTTGTTTTAGTTCATTTGTTGTCGTTTTTTATAATAGCATGACAATGCCAAGTCTGTGCTCACCATAAGACAATTTATCGCGTACAGCCACAAAACAATGTCATAATTATAGTATATCTTATGTAGTATACCGCAAATATAGCCAATTATAACAAAGCACATAAAGAGAAAGCTTTTTCCCATGACATTTTTCGTCTTATACGTTTTATAAAGTGCGAATGGCCAACTTATGCCGAAGCAGACGAGCATCAATACCTCAAATAAAGACAAGTTTAAATTTAATAAATACGCTTGCATTATATAATTGTACTATATTTTCATGTTTTTGGCAACCCAATGTTAAAATTTTAACCGGTAATGATGACAGCATCAATAGTTTTTACTTGTGTATAAAAATATTGCCAATTAAAGTCAAGACCAAGGAAGTTAGGCATTTTTCACCATTGAATGATATAAGATTTATTCAGCAGTTCTTCCTCTTTTCCCGATAACTTTACACTGCTCAAAAAGGAAAAAGTATCAAAGTGGATAATTTTATATTGTAATGAAAAATATAGCTAAAATATGAGGATACTGCCATAGAAAACTTAGAAACATTGAGACGTGAGAATTTGCTGAAAACATTCGCTAAGAAAGGGAACTATTACCTTCCGTTTACATTTGATGCTACTCAAGACGCGGTAAATAAGATAAAAAAGGATTTGGCTCTAAAGTCGGATACCGATTTGATAAGCTATTTTGGCTGTGATATTTTTTCTGTACCGACAGATGTAACCGGCTCGCCGATAGTCACTTGGCCGTCCCCGGGTGAGAATATGACGATTTGGGGTACCGAATTGGTGACTGTTACACATAAGAGCGGCGGGCAATATGTTGAATTCGGCACACCGCCATTAGCATATGCCGAAAACGCAAAAGATGTAGAGAATTATCGATATTGGCCAAACGCGGACGAAATTATTTTACATAAAAGGCCTGCTGATGCTGACTACTCAAAAAAAATAGCGACTCGTGTCGTGCATGAAGGGGGATTCACCGGGCCGTTTGGCATACCTTGGCAGATGCGCGGAATGGAAAACTTACTCATGGATATGATAGCAGAGCCTGAAATAGTTGATGCTATGATTGAACGCTTAGACGCAATAACACTGCCAATATTAAAGTGGGTATTGGAGGAGTATGGAGATATAATAGATATGATTGGCTGCGGCGATGATTACGGAACACAAAAAGGGTTGCTTATCAGCCCGGAGCATTTTAGGAGATTTTTTGGACCGTCACTTAAGCGGCATTACGATTTGGCGAAATCATACGGGAAGTTGTGTTATCACCATTCATGTGGCGCGGTGCGAGAGCTTATACCGGACATGATAGATTGTGGATTGGATGTTCTAAACCCCATACAGGTTCGCGCAACCGGCATGGATCCCAAAGAGCTTAAACGAGAATTTGGGCAAGACATAGCTTTTCACGGTGCGATAGATATACAAGAAACCTTGCCTAAAGGGTCAGCGCAAGATGTGAAAGATGAAGTGTACAGACGAGTTCAAGAGCTCGGACCCTATTACTGCTTGACATCGTCTCACGCTCTGCAGACAGATATACCGACAGAAAATGTAGTCGCAATGTTTGAAGCTGCAAGAGAAATACGCGGATTTTGAACGCAAAAGGCAACCTTATACAAATATGAGGTTGCCTTTTATTTATACTAAGCGTAAAAGTTGGTAGGTATTTGCGGCTATTAGTAATAAGCACCCTAAGATTAAGAGCCCGTACACGAAAACGCGGCGAGTTTCTTTTAGTTGCTTGCGGATAAATAGTATGACTACAACCAAAAGAGCTGTTGCCAAACCAAGCTGCAAAATAGTGTGTCCCGGATCTGTTGGTATAATATTTTTAGAAAGAACATACAGTACCGCTATTATCCCCAAACAGTAAATATAAACCTTCATTCCTTTTTCCATAGTATTATATATCCTTACTCTTCGTTCTCTTCCTCGTCTATTTCTTGCTCGTCACTGCGCTCCTTTTTAAGCTGCGGGAAGAGGATAACGTCGCGAATGGATGGAGTATCTATTAAAAGCATTACCAAACGGTCAATGCCGATACCTAGCCCACCTGTTGGCGGCATACCGTATTCGAGCGCGCGTATATAGTCATTATCCATCTCGTGCGCCTCGTCATCGCCGGCAGCCTTTGCCGCCACTTGCTCTTCAAATCTTCCCTTCTGGTCGATGGGGTCATTTAGCTCACTAAAGGCATTGCCAAGCTCTCTTCCTGCAACGAAAATCTCAAAGCGCTCGGTGATTTCTTTATTGTCTTTGTGTCTTTTAGCAAGCGGACTTATAGCTGTCGGGTGGTCGGTAATGAACGTGGGTTGCACGATATTTGGTTCCACAAACTCCTCAAAGAGGTTGTTCAAAAGTGTTGAGAGAGTAGCATTTTTCGGCACATGCACATTGAGCGACTTACAGAGCTCTATTGCTGAAGGTAGGTCATTTAATTTGCTCGTATCAACATTGCCGAATTCCTTCAAAGCATCAGTCATAGAAATTCTTTTCCACGGCGCGGTAAAGTCTATTTCTTGTCCCTGATATTCAATTTTTAATGTTCCGTGCGTAGCCATAAGCGCGGCAGCGAAGATGTCTTCACTAAGGCGCATCATATCTTCGTAATTTGCGTATGCCTCGTAAACTTCGAGCATAGTAAATTCGGGGTTGTGACGGGTATCGATGCCCTCATTTCTAAAGCTGCGGTTAATCTCGTACACCTTTTCCATACCACCGACTATGAGCCGTTTTAGGTAAAGCTCGGGCGCAATACGAAGATAAAGGGTCATGTCTAGCGCGTTATGGTGCGTGATAAAAGGTCTTGCCGCCGCGCCGCCCGGTATTGAGTGCATCATCGGGGTCTCAACCTCTAAAAACTCGCGACCGCCGAGCATTGTGCGGATGGCCTGAATGACCTTGCTGCGCGTTACGAAATTATTTTTCACATCTTCGCTCGTTATAAGGTCAACGTAGCGCTGACGGTAACGGATCTCCACATCTTTTAGCCCGCTCCACTTGTCGGGCAAGGGGCGGAGCGCTTTTGAGAGAATAACAAATTTTTCAACGTGAATGGATATTTCGCCCATTTTGGTCTTGAAAACATAACCTTCTATGCCTAAAATATCGCCGACATCCACGTAACTTTTCAAGATGTTATACGCCTCTTCGCCCAAGTCATCAAAGCGGAAAAATCCCTGTATTTTGCCTTCCAAATCGCGGATATCGGCAAAAGTTACCTTGCCTTGTCCGCGGCGCGACATCATACGTCCGGCGATTTTCACGGTTTTGCCGTCAAGCTCCTCAAAGTTATCAAGGATATCTTTAGTATGGTGGGTGCGCCTATATTCTGTCACCTCAAAGGGGTCTTGCCCCATCTCAACAAGCGCGTTCAGCTTTTCTATTCTCAGCGCGATTAACTCATTTAAACTCTCATCAGCCACTTTTCGTAATTTTCCTTTTTTATTTTATAAAGTATTATATTATAACACATTTTGAGTTGTTCGTAAAGTAATCATTTTCCGTTATCGTAATTTTTCACGTTTTGGCAGCGTAAACCTTGAAAAAAAGGGTGAAATAGAGTATAATATATAGGTTGAAATTTTTAAAAGACTGTTATAGATAGTGCGGTCAAACTTATGGAAACTTTTCAAAATTACACCCAATGCAGGGTGTAAATATAAAGTGTAAAACAATGTACTTAAAACGTTTAGAGATATATGGGTTTAAAACCTTTGCCGAGTCGGTGGATTTGGAGTTCGGACCGGGGATAACCGCTATTGTTGGACCAAATGGGTCGGGCAAGAGCAATATCAGCGATGCCGTGCTCTGGGTTCTCGGCGAACAAGGGTCAAAAGCTATCAGGACGAACCGCTCTACGGACGTCATCTTTAACGGTTCGGACGCCAAACGCGCGCTCGGGCTGGCTGAAGTACATCTCACGCTTGATAACTCCTCCGGTATGCTCCCGACTGACTTTTCCGAAGTTACGGTTTCGCGCCGCGTCTTCCGTTCCGGCGAGAGCGAATACCTCATAAATAAAGTTCCGGTGCGCCTGCGCGATGTGCAGGACCTCTTTTTGGATACCGGTATCGGCAAGCAGTCGTACTCAATCATCAGTCAAGGCGAGGTCGATGCTGTGCTTTCCTCACGCTCCGAAGATAGGCGAGCGCTCTTTGAGGAAGCGGCAGGCATCAATAAATATAAACACAGAAAGCGCGAAACTCTCCGAAAGCTCGAGCAGACGAGGATTAACCTTCTGCGCGTAAATGATATCGTTGGGGAGCTTGAAAATCAGGTTGAACCGTTAAATATTGCCGCTGATAAGGCGCGCGAATATAAGTCACTTCATCAGGAAGAACGCAAACTTCAGCTCTCTTTGGACGTACTCCAATATACCAACTTAAAGCAGACCTTGGAGCGAAGCCGTGAGCGCGCTGAAGCGCACGATAAAGAGCTTGAAGAGTACAATTCAAGCCAGTCGAAAATTGAGATAACAGAAAGCGTTCTGCGCGTAAATTTGCAGAAAAAAGATGAAGAAATAGAAGCAGCAAGAAGTTTACTCCATCAACGCGAGATTGCGGTAAAAGAGGCGGAAAACGCAATAGAAAATAAGGTTCGCGAGAACGAAAATAAGAAGGCGGAGATCAAGCGACTGGAAGCTGAGCTCACCTCTTTAGTTACCGATAAACAGAACTTTGACCGTCAGATGGCAGAGACTGCAAAGCAGGCGACAGACGCTAAAGAGGAGCTTTCTAAACTGAGCGAAATGCGCGAAACGCACGAGAAGAAGCTGAGCGAAGAGCGGGCGAAATTTGAAAAGATGCGAAACGAGCAAGCCGGCTTTCGAAGTAACGAGATGGTGATTTTTGACAAGCTCTCGCGCGCGAAAAACAGCTTGGCGCAGCAGGATTATCTGCTCGGTAACGTTGATAATCAGCTGAAAAAAATAGCCGACGAAACAGCAAGTATCGAAGGCAAATTACAAGAGTTGGCGGAAAAATCTAAAGCAACCAAAGCTGAAGCTGACCAAATAGCAGAAAAATTAGCTAAATCTAATGCTGAACTCGTCAAAAGCCGTGAAACAAAGGCGAACGCGCAAGAGCAACGCACGAAAAAAGAGAAAATTTTCGCTGAGTTACGTGAAAAAATAGCGGCACTTCGCGCGAACATCAGCACTTTGTCGAACTTAGAGCAGGAGCGCGAGGGGTATTACCCGGGCGTGAAAGCGGTTTTCGCGTACAAAAATGAGGGCAAAATAAGCGGCGATTTTTGGAGCTTGTCCGACATCATCAAGGTGGATAGCCGCTTTGACACAGCTTTTGAGGTGGCGCTCGGCGCGAATATTCAGGACATCATCACCGACAGCGAAAAGAGCGCGAAGGCTGCGATTAACGCGCTAAAGGAGAATAGGGCAGGGCGTGCGACCTTTTTACCGCTCGATATTTTGCGTGCTGACCGCATAGCGACTGTTCCGAAAAATGCTCCGAAAATCATCGGCGTGGCAGCTGATTTGGCGAAATTTGACGCAAAATTCCGTGACGCTGTTATTCACGCCTTGGGACGAATAATAGTTGCCGAAGATTTAGATTCCGCGCTTGCCTTATCAAAATCAGGTGAGGCAAAGGGGTGGAAGTCGATAGTCACATTAGATGGCGAAATAGTTACACCGGCGCAGACTATAAGCGGCGGCTCTCGCGGCAAGGGCTCGGGACTCTTTAAGAGGAAAAATGACCTTGATGCTTTCAATAATGCGCTTTTGACAGCCGAAGATGAGCTTAAAAAAGTTGGCGCTGAGCTTGAAAAAGTTACTGTTGAGATAAAAGATACGGATAAGAATATCTTTGATTTGCAAAATACAACCGAAGAGATTCGCTATAAGGAGATGACTTTTAAGGGAAACCTTTCGCAGTACGAGAGCGAAGAAAAACGGCTTAATGAGAGCAATGTCGTGCTTTTAACCGATAAAGAAACCATCCTTGTTGACCATAAAAACGCCGAAAAATTAAAGGGTGAATTAGTTGGCGAAATCGCGGAATTTGAGAAACAAAAAGAAGCAATTTTGCGTGACATTAAAGGGCTTTCCGAGAATTTAAGCGAGTTTGAAGCGATGCTCGCTCATGAAAATGAGATTGCGAATAACTACAAGGTACGCGCTGCCGAGCTTACAAGTGTTGTGGCATCTGCCGAGCAGAACGAACGGACGTCAGCTACGCTCAAACAGTCGATTTTAAACCGCGAAAAGGAAAATGGCGAACGGCTTGCAAAGTTAAAAGAGGAGATTGGCGGTTTTGAGGAAGTTTCATCCAATATGTCAACCGACTTGATACGTTTTGGCTCAGCAGTAACACAGAGTCAGAAGGAACTTGGCGACTTACGCGAGGAGCGAGCGAAGATTTTAAATGACATTTCCGCTAACTTAGAAGCGCAAAAGTCGGGCAGAGCAGGGGCAGACGAGATAAAGTCGAAAATACAGAAAGCCGCTGTCCGTTGCGCGCAGGTTGAGACGGAGATTCACCTTTTGGAGCAGAAATTCTCCGGCGAGTGGGGGCTACTTCCCGCTGATGCCGTAAATACGGCAGAGCCGGTGCAAAACAGAGGCGTTGCAGTATTGCGTTTGACTGAGGTGAAGGGCTTAATCGAGAACTTGGGCGAAGTGAATATGCTTGCGGTAGAGGAATACGAGAAAGTTACCGAACGCCTGAGCTTCTTAACACGCGAGCGTGAGGATTTGATTGTAGGACGGGAAAAATTAGAGGGCATAATCAAAGAAATTGATGTTATTTGCGCGGAAAAATTTATGTCTGCGTTTGAGAAGATCGGCGAACATTTTCAGGACATTTTTAGTCGACTTTTCGGTGGTGGTATCGCGAAATTGAGCTTGATAGACGTTACTAATATCTTGGAAAGCGGCATAGATATTAATGTACAGATTCCGGGCAAGCGTAACCAAAATCTCGTGCAGCTCTCGGGCGGTGAAAGGGCATTGACTGCACTCAGTTTGCTCTTTGCCATGCTCAAAGTAAAGCCCAGCCCGTTCGTTATTTTGGATGAGATTGATGCTCCGCTTGACGAGGCGAATGTTGGGCGCTACGGCGATATTTTGAAAGATTTTACGCAAAACACGCAATTTCTAACTGTTACGCACAACAAAGGCACGATGGAAGTCGCGGACGTTCTGTACGGCGTAACCATGGAAAAGGCAGGCATTTCAAAAATTGTCAGCGTAAAACTAACTTAATTCTTTTTTATTTCGTAGGGGTATTTATAAAAAATCGCGCTGACTTTTTATTGAAGTCAGCGCGATTTTGTTGGAATTTATGCTAATAGTTTATTTAGCACCAAATGAAAGATTTGACATATAAACAGAGCCGTTAGGAGCTCCGGAGTGCGCAAAACGTACCTTTGGTGATTTAGCTAAGTCAGCGCCCGGTATTTGAGCTGAAGCGGTATAACCGCCATAACTTATGGAGCCGATGCCATTTTTGTCAAGTACGAAAGTAAGTTTCTTTGGTCCTGCTATAAGTTTTGTACCCGGCTCAAAATATTCTTTTGGTGGCATTCCACTGTACTCTTTAGCTTTAAAGAGAACTGTTTTAGCTGCCGGATTTTGACTGCTATGATTTCCACCAACCAATATTGCGATATAGTTGTTTGCACTGCTCCAGTTCCAAAGCTGAATGTAAAGACGTCCAAGCAAAAGACCCGGATCACCATCTATAATATCAACATAAGCAACTATAGCTTGGCTGGCATGGTTGCTTTCAAATTTTAAATCCATACTCAGACCCCACCACTCTGTTGGAGCTACGCCTTCGTCATTAACGAATTTGGTTGCAGGTAAAGTATAAATTGCTTGTGGGCCGTGGTTGTAACTGAATTTTATCTCTTTAGATGCTGAAAGCCAAGCGAATGTTGTGTGAGCAGTCATTGCTGATTCTGCAACAGTATTATCAGCAGAGTTGTACCCTTTTATAAAACCAAATTCAGCAGTGCCGTCTTGGTTTACATTTGTTCCGTTGCTGCTCATACCATTTAAAAGCGTACTATCTCTTAATAAAACTACAGACATAGCATCTTTAGTTAAAGTGACATGTCCGTCAACGTAAGAGATTATAGCTTTATCTACATGACGAAAAGTTACATCACTGGGTGAACTCATTAAATTATTTGCAGCTTCACTGTCAGCTGTGAGTGCAACTTCTGTTGGGTCGTCAAGTTCGCCAAGACCAAGACCGGCGATATTTGCGTTGTATGCATAAGCATTAGCGATTTTTTTACCGGCTGTTGGACAAATTAAGATTTTGCCGCTTGCGCCGTCAACTGTGCTCCAAAAGTCTGTTTCCGGCATAGTTTCTTCGTTCTCTTGAACGTACATCATAGTCGCGGTAGCGAGTTGCTTCTGGTTAGAAGTACAAGTGGTTTGACGTGCTTTTTCACGTGCTTTTGAGAATACAGGGAATAAAATAGCAGCTAAAATAGCGATAATCGCGATAACTACTAAAAGTTCAATTAGGGTGAATCCCCCCCCCCTTGTCATTTTTTTCATGGTTTTTAATCTCCTCATATTTTTTATATCACAGCCTTTCAATGTTTTCTGTAAAAAACATGAAAAACTATAGTATATAAAAATTATACCCCTTTAAAAGAGCTTTGTCAAGCATTAAATGCTAAAAAATCCCATTATTTTGAAAAAATAATGGGATTTTTTAAAGAAAATTTTTTGTTTGAACGTGGCAGTAAAGGTGATTTTTCTTAAAAATGAAAAGTCCGTTTTAGCCAAATAATAGCTAAAACGGACTTTTTGATACAGTTTTAAAATGAGTTTTATTTAACTATATTATCTCATGACCTCTATATCGCTTACAACAAGATTATTTCCACCTGATGCCATCCAAACAAACCCTTTAACTTGATCAGAAATATTTCCGGTACGGTATCCGGCATCTCCGTTTTTGAATTCTAAGTCAAATGATCCTCCGCCACTTGTTGCGGAAACTTTCATCTTATTACCTTGACGAGTGGCAGTATAGCTCCAAGTATTGTCTGCGTTAAACATAGGAGCAACTAAGTCAGGTCTGCCGGCACCTAAAACCGGGTTAGCAAAACTGTTTGCATCATAATATCTCCATGCAGAATTGTTAGTAGAAGGTTTAAATGGACCGGCATAACCTGTACCGTCAGCAAAGCAGAAGGCAAAAGTATA